>Ga0210408_10000277_pt1 | contig 71948 bp, 63 predicted proteins | sample IncBWH4MmetaG_FD_155471 | JGI IMG/M metagenome (GOLD analysis project Ga0210408, IMG submission 155471) | Forest soil microbial communities from Barre Woods Harvard Forest LTER site, Petersham, Massachusetts, United States - Inc-BW-H-4-M | ecosystem: Environmental > Terrestrial > Soil >... | reverse complement strand
GCTTGTGCCCCTGATCAATACTTCGTGGCGTCCTTACGGAAACACCTACGCATGATTCGGGGTCAGGATGGTTCGCTATTCCTTTCCTGTAGGACTCTTTCATTCCCTACTTCATGCCGGTTTATCCCGGCGTTCCCTTCGTGTCCTTCGCCGTTACTTCGTGTTCCTTTTGTGGTTAAGGGTTTTGGTTTTCCTCCGCTTCCTCAGTTCCTCCGTGTTTCAAAGGTTTTGTTTTTGGTTGCGCTCTGTCGCGCTGTGTTCATTCGCGTTCATTCGTGTTAATTCGGCTAAAGGTTTTCCTGGGGTTTGATTACGGCTTGGCTGCGCCGTGTATCAGGACTGTGCAATATCAGAACTGGACACTTGCTATCTCGTCAGCTTTTCTTTAGCATCGTCCATGACAAACCGGCCTGCAAAGCAGGTGAGCACGGTTACCGTTCATGAACCAACATTCAATGAACAGGGGGCCTGACTCGTATATACGGCTCGGTGTGCGAGGTTCCGCCAGTACGGAAATGCCTAAAGAGCCGCGGCGGGTTCCCACCATCTTAGGATGGGTTCAGAACGGCCCGGTCTCACGGCCACGTGGGTCGGTTGTTTCATTTGGTAATTGTGAAATTTAACAATTGGGTAATTTGGATAACAAAGTAATTTAGAATCAAAAATCAATTCCCCAATCACCAAATTTCACAATTACGCAATTTTTTTTAGCCTCATTTCGTGGCTGATCCAATCCAAACCTTGCTAGTTCCTCTCGAAGAGGCAGGCAAACGCCTGGACCAGTGGCTGGTTGCTCAATTGCCGGACGTAAGCCGCGTTCGAGTTCAGCAGCTTATCCAGCAAAACAAGATCGCGGTCAACGGCAGCGCCCCCAAGCCTTCTATGCGGCTGCGCGGAGGAGAACAGATCACCGTCAGCGGCGCAGTCGAGTTGCCCCCGCTAAAGGCCTTCCCTGAGAACATTCCTCTGGACATTGTTTATGAGGACGACAGCGTCGCGGTCGTAAACAAGCCCGCAGGCATGACCGTGCACGCTGGTTCAGGTAAAGAGGAGGCGGGCAGCCGGGGTACGCTGGTGAATGCCCTTCTGTACCGTTTTGGCCAGCTTTCACAAGTTGGTGGCGAACTCCGTCCGGGCATTGTCCACCGGCTCGATAAAGAAACCAGCGGCCTGATCGTAGTGGCCAAAAGTGATAAAGCGCACCGCAAATTGGCGCTGCAATTTTCAGGGCGCACGATAAAGAAAACCTACATCGCCCTGGTCCATGGTTGGATGCCGCAGACCCAGGGAACAATCAATGCTCCCATCACCCGTGACGCGGTCCGCCGTGCGCGTATGACGACCCGCCGCAGCGACGGCCGGGAAGCCATAACTCACTGGAAACTATTGGAGCAAATCGATGCTTCGTACGGAAGATTCTCCCTCTTGGAAGTCAAAATCGAAACCGGGAGAACGCACCAGATTCGCGTCCATCTTTCCTCAATTGGCCATCCTGTAGCAGGCGATACGCTCTACGGGGCGCCACGGGAGATGAAGCGTCCTGGAGCAAATGCAAAGCCGCTCTCCTTGGCGAGAAACTTTCTTCATGCTGCGGCCATTGAATTTAAGCATCCAATTAAGGACACGCCGCTATCATTCGAGCAGCCCTTACCGGCTGAACTCAGGTATTTTCTGAGCGAAATCAGGGAGAATTGATTCGTCAATGGGGATTATAATGAGGTCGATGAGAGTTCCTGCCATTCTCTTGAGTATCACTCTGCTCGGCGGCTTGGTCTCCGCGCAGATACAGCCATCAGCCACACTGCCATCTGCTGGCCAACAAGCATCTGGTTCGCCTGTCCCACCTGAGGTCAAGCCGGCAAACGGCGGCGGCGCTCCCGATGACCAGGCTGTCCAGACGTTCAGGAAGGGCGTGCAAGAGGTCAATGTCTTCTTTACCGTGACCGACAAGCACGGCAAATTTGTCAAAGACCTTCAACGGGACCAATTCAGGATCCTTGACAACAACAAACCTCCCAAACAGATCAAGGACTTTGCGGCGCAGACCGATCTGCCCCTGCGGGTGGGGCTTCTCATTGACGCCAGCAATTCAATCCGCGACCGTTTTCTTTTTGAGCAGGAAGCTGCGATTGAGTTTCTGAATCAGATCGTCCGGCCAAAGTCAGATAAAGCCTTTGTGCTGGCCTTTGACGAGGTACCCGACCTGCACCAGGACTTTACCAACGACTTGCAAAAGTTGACCAAGGGTGTTCGCGGCATTCGTCCCGGAGGCGGGACCGCCATGTGGGACGCTGTCTATTACGCCTGCCGTGACAAACTGATGAAGGAGCCGGCGGATGGCCCAGTACGGAGGGCCATTGTCCTTGTTTCCGACGGGGACGATAACCAGAGCCGGGCTTTGCGCCAGGAAGCTATTGATATGGCACAGAAGGCCGGAGTCATCGTCTACACCATCAGCACCAATCTCAGCAATATCAAAGACAGCGGCGATAAGAACCTGAAGCTGCTGGCTGAGGCCACCGGAGGCCGCCCATTCTACCCCTTCAAAATACAGGACCTCTCGGACGCCTTCACTGAGATTCAAGGCGAGCTGCGCAGCCAATATTTCATTGCCTACACTCCCGAGGATTTTGAGGCCAACGGACAATATCGTCCCATCGAAATCGTTCCCGAGAACAAAAAGCTCAGAGTGAGGGCCAAGAAGGGCTACTTCGCTGCTCGGCAGTGACCTTGGGATGCGCCAGAGGAACAAACAAAATTTGTCTGCTGATCTGCGCTGATGCACACAGCGCAGCATAGCCGCAACTAAACCTTACCGCGGATCTACCCGGATGTTCGCGGATTTCGTACGATTTACCACAACAGGTTTTGTCGAAAATACTACGGCGCCAAACTAACTGTAGGCAGAGAGAGAATCGATGTCATCCTTGAGCGGCAGCGAAGGAACTGCTCCGCTGCACTTAAGGGGCAGAAGAGCCGCTCGAACCGAACTGCGGTTTTCCTAGTTGGTCGGCTTCTCGCAGTTGATCATCCATGGAATGCCGAATTGGTCAACGAGCACACCAAAACGAAGCGCCCAAAATGTTTCCTGGAGCAGCGTTTGAACAGTCCCGTTTTCTGCCAGGGCCTTGAAGATCCGCTCTGCTTCCACTGGATCACTGAGATTGAATTGTAGAGCGAAGCCCTGCGGTTTCTGATATTGTCCGGGCAACGCGTCTGAGCCGGAAAACATGGTGTCGGCAAGGGCGAACGTGGCATGGCTGATCTTCTTTTGCCAGTCAGACGGCGTTTTTAGATCCATGGGCGTATTCTCGTACGCCATCATGAAAATGGTCCTGCCGTGTAGGCGCTCCCCGTAGAACTTAAAGGCCGCCTCGCACTGGCCGTTGAACGCCAGATGTGGATACAACTGCACCTACCCTCCTTTGAACCATGGAGTAGTCAAGTAAATCAGCACCCCAAATTCTTCTCAGCCTTTGGGCGCGTAATAACCCTTCCGTGCCTGGATTTTGTATCCATCTTTCGATTTGACTTCAATCTTGCGAAAGCTGCCGTCTCGTTTGTCGTTGTCCGGCGTATAGCCAATGTAGTATTGGCTGCGCAGTTCGCTGGAAATCTGGGCAAAAGCATCGCTGATCTTGTTAGGGTTGTTGATCACGATCATTCGCCCGCCGGTCTGTTCCGATAAGTCATGCATATCGTGCGGGTTCGAGCCATATTGCGGATCGCTCAGCAACAGCACATAGCAAATGGCATCGGCTCTTTGCGCCGCTTCAATGGCATCTCTTAACTTGAGCCTGCTGCCCTCATCCACACCATCGGTGAGAAAAACCAGGGCTTTACGCCCAACTTGCTTGCTCAAAACTTCATCCGAGGCGAGATAAGCTGCATCAAACAGCAAGGTTCCTTTCGGATGCGAAATGGGTATGGGGCCCTGGCCCAGCCCAGGGATACCGCCACTGCCACCGCCGACGTTGATTCTGGCCTTCTCCAGACCGGCGCGCAGAAGACGAGTATCGGAGGTAAGGTCCTGGAGCAGGTCCACGCTGATATCAAAGCTGATTACGAATGCCAGGTCTTTTTCCGTGATGACCTGTCGCAAAAAGTCAGCGGCAATGACTTTCTCTGTTGGCAACATACGCTGCATGCTTCCGCTACTATCGATCATTAAGCCCAGGGTCAACGGCTGGTTGGATTCTGCGGAAAAATACTTGATGGGTTGGGTTTTGCCATTTTCCAGCACCTCAAATTGGTCTTTGTTGAGGTTAGGTATGAGGGCGCCATGCTTGTCTTTCACAGACAAAAATACGTTTACGACATTTACGTTCTTGCGGAACGTGGGAACTTGGCCCTGCTGATCTGAGCTGGAGCTGGTATTCTGCGCTAAACCGGCCCCAGGCATCAGCAGCGCCAAAAGCACGATGCAGATATGCGGGATTTGCATGGAATCTTTGGACAGCCTTTCTTTTTCTGCTAGTCTTTATTGTATTCGCATCCTCGAGGTATTGTGCGGCGTCTTATCTCTTAGGGAGGGGTTAATGTCCGTTTTTAGGGCAGGTATTGGAAAGCTCTTTTGTTTCATAGTGCTGGCAGGCCTGGGCGCATTGGCGCAGCAGCCGGATATCCCTGATGCTCCTACGCCTAAGCCTCCTCAGGGGGGAGCATTTCCAGCCGGGACTCCCTCAGCGCCCAAAAATGCCCATCCTGGGGAAGAACAACCTCAAGAAACACCTGGGAATACGAACCCTCCATCGGACCGGCCAATACAAACCGTGCAGCCCGGACAAACAACGGACGGGATGCCGGCCAGCCGGGATGAGCTTATCAAGGTCATCGTCAATGTGAATTTTGTGCAAGTTCCAGTCACAGTGAGGGACAACGCAGGACATCTTGTGCCCGGCCTTAGCTCTCACGATTTCGCAGTTTTTGAAGATGGGGTGCCCCAAAAGCTCAGTTTTTTCACCAGTGATCCGTTCCCTCTTTCAGCCGCCGTGGTGGTCGATACAAACGTGTCATCTACGACCATGAAGAAGATCAATGAGAGCCTGCCGGCGCTGGTTGGCGCCTTCAGCGAGTTCGACGAAGTCGCGCTTTTCCGATACGGAAACACGGTGCAGGAGATATCGAGCTTTTTGGGCTCAGGCAGCATCCCCACCGCGGCCCTTCAGCGGCTCAAGCGGACAGGCCGGGAGGGTGGTCCTCCGGTTGTTGGGGGGCCGATGGGATCGGGGCCAACCGTCAATGGACATCCGGCCGATCCCGGAGCTACGCATGTCTATACCGAGCCTAAGGAATCACACGTATTGAACGATGCTATCTTGCGCGCGGCTCAGGAGTTGAGCCGGCGCGATAGGGTCCGCAGACGCATCATCTTCGTAATCAGCGATGGGCGGGAAACCGGCAGCACAGCCAATTACGACGAGGTGCGCAAGGTGCTTCTTTCCAACAACATCTCGGTTTACGCTTTGGGAGTGGATGCTGCATCCTATCCCGTTTATGACAAGCTGAACCGTATCCGTATACCGGGGTTCGGTTACGGAAACATATTGCCGAAATACGTAATCGATACCGGCGGGGACAGTTCTGCTCAGTTTGACCGGCAGGCCATTGAACAGGCCTATGCCCACCTCACCGAGATCGCCCGCAACCAGTACACCCTGGGCTACAACACCAAAGCCACTCTTTCAAGCACATACCGTACCATCATCGTGAATGTCCATCGCCCGGAGTTGCAGGTGAGGGCCAAGGACGGTTACTATCCCTTGCCCACGCAGTCAAAGTGAAAGAGTACTTTCGTAATTCTGTTGCGCTCGAAAATTTTTAAATGAAAACTTAGAGGACTATTAGAATTCAACTCGTTCCGCCCTGTTGTAATATTAAACATTCATCCAGCAGCATAGATGTTCTGGACCCCTGTGCGGTACTGCGGGCCGGACTTTGCCGTGCGAACCGAATGTGAGGAAGAGTTTTGAGTTTTATCAACTTTGCGGCCCGGGAGATAAACTGCAAGATCGTCTATTACGGCGCTGGTCTAGGCGGTAAGACAACGAACCTGCAATATATCTTCAACAAAACGGCCGACAAACAGAAAAGCAAGATGATCTCCCTGGCCACGGAGACGGACCGGACTCTGTTCTTCGACTTTCTTCCTCTCGACCTGGGAACAGTTCGCGGCTTTCGCACGCGTTTTCATCTCTACACCGTCCCTGGCCAGGTTTTCTACGATGCCAGCCGCAAACTCATTCTGCGCGGCGTAGATGGAGTGGTGTTCGTGGCGGACTCCCAGGAAGAGCGCATGGATGCCAATGTTGAAGCCCTTGAAAACCTCCAGGAAAACCTGAAAGAACATGGATATGACTTCACCAAGATCCCTTACGTCCTTCAATTGAATAAGCGCGACCTGCCCACCGCCCTTTCCGTAGACGACCTCAAGCGCGAATTGCAAAAGAAAAATGAGTCCGCCTTTGAAGCAGTGGCCTTCCAGGGCCAAGGCGTTTTTGAGACGCTCAAGGAAGTGGCGCGGCAGGTGCTGGTTGAGTTGAAAAAAGGATAACTCCACTTCCTCCCGATCAACGGTTCCTCGATGAGCTGGCTGGCTTCCTGGCCATGACTGTCTGCTTGATTTGACGAAACTCCGCGCTGTCCTGCCGGTAAGACTTAGGCCTCAGAGTCGCGACTTCATCTGAAACTGCCCGCGCGCGATTACCGGGGTTGGGATGGTCACTCAGGAATTGCGCCAAGCCACTTCTATTCCCACTTTGCCCTTCGAGCTTTTCAAAAAACACGGCCATCTGGCGGGGATCATAGCCGGTGTCATACATGATGTCTGTTCCAATCAGGTCGGCCTCTGATTCATTTTGACGCGAGTTGCGTAGAAAATACGAACCCAGTCCAAAGGAGATGCCATACTGGGCAAGCTGGCCACCCAGGCTGCGTCCTAACAATCCGCCCAGCACTTGAAGGGGAGCCCGGGCCATCAACTGCTTCGTTGCGGCGCGTGTGGCATGACGCTGGACCACATGGGAGATTTCATGCGCCATAACACCAGCAAGCTGGGCCTCATTGTCCGCAGCCTGGATGGTCCCCATATTGACGAAGATAGGACCACCCGGCAACGCAAAAGCATTGATCTCTTTTACGTTCACTACATGGAAGCTATAAGGCCATCCGTCCCCGGGAGCATGGGCCGCCAAACCAGTACCCAGCCGTTGAACGTATCTGCTGATGGGATCGGAATCAGGCAGCACCGGCATTTGTCTGTTGACCTGCGCGGCTGCCTGCTGCCCCGCCTGGATTTCCTGATCATGCGAAAACCAGTCCATCCCAGTGGTGGGCCTGTATCTCGCTTCAGCAGCGGGTGGGGCCACTGTCCCGGTAATCATCAGGGAGGCCAGCAAAATTGCCAACAAAACTCTGGATCTCATGGTGAGCTCCTGCCATTATTCGGAGAAGTTCGCTCACAATTCTAATCAATTGCACACAGCTGTCGATTGGATGCGCTTGAGCGGCCCTTGGTCATAGTCGTCCCCACGCACCAAAAAAAGCCGCCCTCTTAAAGGCGACTCTTCAACAGACTGAAGATTCTCTATTTATGGTCAAGCAAAGGAGACAAACCCCCGAAGTCCCTCTTCCCTCCCCCTCCCCGTCCAGCCTTGGCGGCGATCTGGTTCGTGCCAGACAGCTCCCCATATTTTTCCAGCAGTACCGGCACTAGAGCGCCTTCAGCTTCTTTGGTAAAGGTAAGGTCGCTCTCCTTCATGTCAATGCGAATGAAGTCGCCCAGCTTGATCTGCCCTGTGGCAACCAAATTTGCCAGAGGAAAAACAATGTTTTTTTCAATGGCGCGCTTCAAATGGCGGGCTCCATATTTGGGGTCTGTCCCTTCATCCAGCAGAAATCTTTTTACCTTCTGAGTACAGCTAAACACAAACTGGTTGTTCCCTGTGGCCTGAAGGATCCGCTGCTGCACCATGCCGAGCTCAATTTCAAGGATCTGTTCCAGGTGTTCGACCTTGAGGGTCTTGAAAACCACGATCTTGTCAATGCGGTTCATGAACTCCGGCGAGAATTTACGTCGCGCAGCTTCTTGAGCAGTGCGGGTGATCTTGTCATCGAGCCTAGGATCGAGTTGCTGATGCTCCTTCCGAGACTTTGCAAACCCCAGGCCACCGTCCATAAGATCGTTCATCTCTCCGGCGCCCAGGTTGGAGGTCAATACAATAAGGCACTGTGACAGGTCGACGCGCCGGTTGTCTCCCAGCGTAAGGGTGGCTTTGTCCAGAATGCCCAGCAGGAGTTGCCATAGGGCATCACTGGCCTTCTCAATCTCATCAAAGAGCAGGAGCGTCAGCTTCAGCTTGTCGGTGTGCCACTGATTGAGCGCCTCCTGGGTAAGAAGCGGATGGGTTTCCCGGTGGCCGAGATATCCCGGTGGAGACCCAATTAGCTTGGCGATCTCATGGCTGTGTTGAAATTCCGCGCAGTCAATCTTGATAACCGCCCGGGGGTCTCCGAAGAGGGACTCTGCCATGGATTCCACAACCCGGGTTTTGCCTGAACCAGTAGGCCCGAGAAAGAGAAGGTTGCCCATGGGGCGCCCCGGTGGATTTAACCCTGCCAGAAACATCTGGTAGATTTCCACAACCTTTTCTACGGCCTGGTCCTGGCCTACGATCTTCCGCCGCAACGCGGTTTCAAACTCCTGCGCATCGGAGCTGCGCCGGCTTGGATCAAGTGCAGTATTAAGACCGGTCCTCATAATATTAGCCTGGCCTCCGACGGCTCCCGAATAGGAGCAATAATGCTGAGATGGATAAGCAAGCTGCTGAGTTGTAATGCTTCGTCAACACCCTATTGTTCCATCACTGCGTTAGATGCTGGTTTAGTACCAAAGTGTCATCCTGGGCGCAGCTAAGGCAATTTCAGGAGATGAGAGTACCTGCTCTCCGTGTTAAGATGCCTCTGCCACTCTGGGAAAAGAGTTCTAGCAATGGGTTCGAAGAAGTTTCGTCTTGGTGCACTGGCAGTTGCTGGGCTTCTGCTATTCGGTTTTGCTTCATTTTTGTTCAGCCGCAGTACACAGTTGATTTCTCAAACGCGTCCTACGCCTTCTCCGGCGAACACTGGCTCTGCCCCGCCGCAACGGGAGTTGCCGCCCGGCACCATCGCTTTCACGCCTAAGGCAAATACTGCTGCCGTTATCATTGCCCGCAAGTACCTTTCAGAATCGTCGTATATGACGGTCCCGGAGCTTGAGGCGGCCATTCGTGAGTCTAACAACGGCAAGAGCTCGTTTAAGAAGAATGAAGAGGTCCTGGTTCCTGGAATTGAGCCGCAGCCAGTTGTGGAAAAAAGTCGCCCTTTCCCCAAAGATGGAGAGGTGCGCGCTATCTATCTAACCGGCGCCACAGCCGGCAGCACGCGCGGTATCGAATTGATCAAACGCTGGCACGCGGCGGGTGGAAATGCCGTAGTGTTTGACATTAAGGACAGCGACGGCAGCATCAGCGTCCCTTTCGAGCATCCTCTGGCGCCCAAGCAAAAAAACTATTCCATCAGTAATCTGCCCAAATTTGTCCGCTTCCTCCATTCGCAGGACCTGCATGCCATCGCCCGGATCGCGCTGTTCCGCGATGAAAACATCGCCCGCAACCATGGCGCTCTGGCAGTTCAGTCCAGAAGCACCCATCAACCGTGGAGAGAAAATGGCAAACTGGTGTGGTCGGACCCATCGCGCAAAGAGGTGCAGGAATACGACCTGGGGCTGGCCAAGCATGTGGCTCAATCGGGCGCCGATGAGATTCAGTTTGATTATGTTCGCTTTCCCGCCGAGGGTAATCAAAAGGACGCGCTGTTTGCCTTTCAGTCCGATGCCAAGCTCCATCGTGACGACGTGATAGCCAACTTTTTACAGCATGCCTACGGCGAACTGCACTCTATGGGAGTCCTGCTGTCCCTGGATGTCTTTGGGGTGATGGCGTGGCAGCGCTCTGTTGACTTGAGCCATACCGGGCAGGACATCGTGAAAATGGCCAAATACTGCGACGTGCTCTCACCCATGATCTATCCTTCGCACTTTTTTGGCATGGATGGCTATGCCCTTCCCGGCGATGCTCCCGAGCACTTTATCAGCACCTCCATGGAACGGTTCGATAAAGTCACTGCCGGCTCCGGGGTGGTGCTGCGCCCCTGGCTCCAGGCCTTTGCCTGGCGCACCAAGACTTACTCGCCGCAATACATCCTGCAACAGGTGGGCGCCTCCAAAGGGCACGGCGGGATTGGCTTCTTGTTTTGGAATGCCCGCAATGACTATGCTAAGCCTTTTGCCGCTATGCCCGTAATGCTGGCTAATCCCAAAGTGTATCTCCAGACACCAGCGCAGCCCGCTGCTACAGCGGACAATACCGCTACACCCCCAGCAAAGCCGGTTCCTGCGGCTCCTGCTGCGCGTCAGTAATCCCCATCCGAAAATAAACAAATATTCGGATATAATTCACCGTTAGCCCAGAAATGTAATCTAAAGTTGTTAGACTTTTGCCATTGGCCTCCAATGGCTGAGCGAGGGTGTGGGGAAACCGCCCAGATTGTCGAAAGTTCACTCTGCGAGAAGGAGCCCTTTGCATGTCGATTCAAGCAACTGAAAAAATCTGGCATAACGGAAAACTGGTCCCTTGGAATGACGCACAGATCCACATCATGTCCCATGTAGTGAATTATGGTTCTTCCGTCTTTGAAGGGATTCGTTGCTACGCCGGTGCCGGCGGTCCTGCGATTTTCCGTCTTCGTGAACACATCCAGCGGCTGCTGGATTCCGCCAAGATATATCGGATTGACGTCGATTACACCCTCGACCAACTCTGCGATGCCAGCCTCGAACTCGTGGCAGTGAATCAAACTTGGCCCTGCTATCTGCGCCCCATCGTCATGCGCGGTTACGGAGAAGCCGGAGTCAACCCCTTCAATACTCCTACCGAGGTCTACATGGCCAATTATCCTTGGGGCAAATACCTGGGCACAGGCGATGTGAGCGAGGGCGTGGATGTTTGCGTCTCTTCCTGGACGCGCATCGCCCCCAACACGATGCCCGCCATGTCGAAGGCCGGGGCAAACTACATGAACTCCCAGTTGATCAAAATGGAGGCCATTCTGAACGGCTATGTCGAAGGCATTGCCCTCGACGTAAACGGCTATGTCAGCGAGGCCTCTGGCGCCAATATCTTTATCGTGCGTAAGGGCAAACTGCTCACCCCTCCGTTGGGCAATTCCGTGCTGCCGGGCATCACCCGCGATGCCGTCATCACGCTTGCTGAGGACATCGGTATCCCTGTAATTGAACAGATGATCCCGCGCGAAATGCTTTACGTGGCGGAAGAGGTCTTCTTCTGCGGTACGGCCTCCGAAATTACCCCGATTCGCTCCATCGACAAGATCAATATCAATAGCGGAATCACCGGCCCCGTCACCTTGGCCCTGCAACGTGAGTTCTTTGGAATCCTGAGTGGATCAATCTCTGATCGCCATGCCTGGTTCACCAAGGTACCGGTAAAAGACCGCTCCAAGCAGCCCGTAGGAGTTTAGAACATTTCCAGAGTTGGTGTAGACCAGATTTGTATCAGGGCTTAGCCCGTCCTTGAGGTGAGCTTGCGAGCCGAAGGAATTTTATTCGTGCCCTGGAGTTTCTACATCTTTGAGATAAAAAACGGTGGAAAGCGGCCCTATTGAGCTTGCCCTGAAGCAAAGCCGAGGACTGCGTTTAACGGTACCGTTTTACGATGGAAGAACGTTTTATGGTGGAAGAACGGCCCTTCAGGTGCCGTGTAAAGAGTAGCATTTAAAGACAATACTGTTCACTTAAGGAATTTGGAGGGTGTCTGGGACTCCAATGATCCAACCCCTGAAGGGGGTGGAATAGTTGTAGCCCAGTGCGGAAGCGCTGGGAAATGTTGAATATAGGCAGGTAGAGCCCCAGCGGGGCGGCACAGATTTGCTCTTGTTTCTCGACAAATCTAGTAATCGAGAAGGTTCATTGAAAGCTTAAGTGAACAGTATTGCATTTAAAGAGGGCGCTTTAGCGCTGGTGTCTAGCTCCGCCTGCGGGAATGCGGAAGAATATGGATATTCCGACAGCGTTCTCGCCAAGTTCTTGCGTACAGGGTTTTGATGGATATAGTCGCGGTGGCGCTAGTAATCTGCCGGCGTCGCGAATGCGATGGTTGGTGAAGCTCTCCTGCCAAACCGACCACGCAAAGCCCAGTTCTTTCTTAGCGCGGAAAGAAAAGCCGCCTTTAATAAACTGCACGGCCTTTTCCAAGGGAACATCGGGGGGCGGGCGTGATCATAAGATGAAAATGGTCAGGCATCACAACGAACTCGTGGAGCAGAAAGCGGCTCTTTGATCTTTATTTCAACGAGCCTAAGAAGCTGTTCATTTCGCGAAGGACATCCGCCTCGTTCGAGTTAAACACATAGTGATTTGCATGTGGTAATCGAATCACGCGCGCAGAAGGTATGGCGGTCTCGAAAGCTTTCGCTTGCGCGCCAGTCTTGGCCAGGTCTATCGCTTCAGCCGCAGCGCGCGCAGCAGGATCCTTTGAAACCAGACCACCGGAGTGAGGAACAGCATAGATGGCAAGGATGGGGAGGTGGAAATTTGTATATTTCTGTTCGCCCGCGCGGATGGCGAGAATAGGAGCTGGGATCCGAAAGGCCGGTTGATCGGCTGGCGCAGTTTCAAGGGCCTCCAGGTGTTCCTGCAGGTCCTTTTGTATTTGTGGAAGGCCTGTGTGCAGCACCTCCTGCACGAGCTGCTTTTGCTCCTGCGGCGCAAGCCCCTGCCCCAATTGTTGCAGCTTCTTTTCCAGGTCCAGCGAGTCGATGTTCAAATCCCCACGCGAACTGTCATAGAATGCATACGCATATGCAGCATCGAGATAGATGAGCCCAGCGACCTTTTCTGGATGCCGTGTACCCACGGAACTCAGCTCCTCACCAGCAATCGAGTGCCCTACCAAAACCGGCCGGTCTAACTTGAGCGCGTCAATTACAGCAAGCACATCATCGCCGAGGCGATCAGCCGAATATCCGGACGCCGGAACACTTGACTCACCGAATCCACGCCTCGTAATTCCGTAGACGTGGTATGAAGGGATGAGTTTGAGCGCGAACGTGTCAAAGGCATGGGCCGTATTGCCCAGTCCGGCCAAAAGAACCAATGCCCTGCCGGAGCCACCCCAATCTAGCACTTCCAATTTCACGCTATTGTCCACGTTCACAAACTGGACAGTGTGCGGGGATGAGTCACGCTTCCACGCAGTCTCTTTGGTTGCACGGCGGAAGTCGAGCGGCAACGAGCGGAATTGTTTCCATGTGCCCGTGATTGCAGTCCCGTCCGCACTCAGTTTTCCCTCGTACGTGCTCCCGGTCAGATCAATACTCAATTTGAGGTCCGAACCTTGCAGCACCACTGAAGTTATAGGTGTAGCATCAGGCCCTTGATCGATGCTGTACACCTTGCCAGTCCATCCACCCTTTTTGTCGTTTTCGAACTCGAGGATGACGCGCAAATCTTTGCCCGCTTTGACTGTTCCTTGCCAGATGCCGGAAATATCCTGTGCACATAGAGTGGTGTGCAAGAGTGCCGTGAAGCTCATGATGTGCAGGACGCTCTTGATCGCTCTCATTCGCATGTCCTCGCCGTGTATCTGGCGTTAATTGGTCAATATCATTGGCAATAATAGGCCTTTTCTCGTGCTTCACAAAGTCTCGCGCTTGTGAGCTTTTCGGTATGGCTTGTGTTTTCAGAAGTTTTCGAATGGTTCTCCACAGCAGCTTTAGACAATACAGACCTTGCCAGCAGTTCCGAGTTCAGCATCCATTTAAAGCTGCGAGACTCCTGAATGCGGCGCGCCGGAATCTCCTCGAGGCCCGTTTCTCGGGGGTTGACGGACCATGGCCCTCGTCCGAGAGGGTTCCTTCACGTTTGCGCGTACTAATCTAGCCACTTCTCCTGCGCATGCCGACCGGGGTTTAAGCAGAACAGCACTGATTTTGCGCTAGGCGGGCTTCAGAGCTTTAAGCCCGCGTACTTCTGCAAGAGCCTGCACATCGGCCACAAACTTTGCGAGCAAAGGAGAGGCGTTGTCTTTGCGCCAGACGAGACTGACCGTCAATGGCAGGTTCAAATCGACTACCGGTAACAAGACCACCGCTGCGGGACATCTCCAACGTGTGGCGTCTGTGACAAAACTCACGCCCAGTCTGCACGACACCAAACTGAGCATAGTTGACTGATCCAGCGCCTCCTGGACGATGTGCGGCGTCTTCAAACCACCGCGGAAGCATTCTTTCATCAAACGGTCATAGAAGGCGGGGCTTTGCCGCCTGGGAAACCAGACAAAGGCAGTGTCGCTCAGGTCACGCAGGCGGAGCTTTCGGATCCTTGTCAGCGGATGTCCCTTGGGCACGGCCAGGACGAGATAGTGAGTTGCGACCAGGAGCTGATCCAAGTCGGGATCGGACTTTGGCATGAAGAATACGAAACCTGCGTCCAAACGACGCGAATGGAGCGCATCGATTTGCTCCAAAGATGAGGATGGATAGAGCTGTAGCTCTGCGTCCGGTTGCCGTGCTCGGAATACCCGAAATGAATCGGGAACAACCCCGCGCCAGGACGCGAATTCGGTGAATCCGACACGCAATGTCCCCGATTGGCCGCGAGCCACACGTCCGGCTCGGATCGTTGCCTCGTTGACTTCCTGGAGAATTCGACGAGCATCATCGAGGAATGATGCTCCCGCCGCACTTATTTTTACTCCGCGCGGCATGCGGTCAAACAATTTGACGCCAATTTCCTCTTCCAAGTCGTGGATCTGGCGAGAAAGAGCGGGTTGAGCAATACGAAGCCGCTCAGATGCGCGGCCGTAATGCTGTTCTTCGCCGACAGCTACGAAATATCGCAAATGACGCAGTTCCATTTCAATACCTTGGCGCTATCGATTCTATATAAAAAATGTCTTGGACGTACGGGCCGTATGGCGGCAAGAATTTGACGCTGACCTTGTAGGCGCCTGTGTACGAGTTTCACCCAAGGGAAACTAGATTGTGCTTTCATTAAAAACAGGTCTTCTCACAGTCGTTCTCATCGCGATTTCCTTTTTAGAGGGAACGATCTGCCGTCAACCGGAGGCGGTTTCGTCATCCAGGGAACCGCGCCAACTCAGATCCGAAGGCCTTGCCGCCTGGCGCCAGATCTATAGCGTAATGACCCACCCGCGTTGTATCAACTGCCACACAGCCGGGAGTTACCCTCAGCAGGGTGACGATCGCCATCGACATCTCTTTAATGTCGTGCGTGGGCCAGATGGGAAAGGCGTTCCAGGGCTGCAGTGCGTCACTTGTCATCAGGCCACGAATGCAGACACGACAGGAGTTCCTGGCGGCCATGACTGGCATCTGGCTCCGCTTTCAATGAAATGGCAGGACCCCGGCGACAAAATTCTTTCCAGCTACGCTGTCTGCAGCGCAATCACGGATCGTTCAAAAAACGGGAATCGGGACGGAGCTGCCTTGCTGAAGCATAACGAAGAAGAACCGCTGATATTGTGGGCATGGAACCCCGGACGGCGGGCTGATGGTAGCCTGCGTACGCCGCCGCCCATCACGCATGATCAGTTTGTCGCTGCTACCCGCAAGTGGGTCGAAGCCGGCATGCCCTGTCCGCAACAGTGAATCACGAGGCGCCAATGGAGACATACAAGCTCACGGTGAATGGGCAGCAGAAAGAAGTTAGCACCGACCCCGGCACGCCGTTGCTCTGGGTGTTGCGCGAGGAATTGAAGATGACCGGCACAAAGTACGGCTGCGGCATCGCTGCGTGCGGCGCCTGCACTGTCCATCTTGAGGGCGTGCCTACGCGATCTTGTATTGTCCCTGTTTCTCTCGTAGGAAACCGGCCGATTGTCACCATAGAAGCCATTTCCAATGATTCCGTCGGTCGCATCGTGCAGAATGCCTGGGTTGACGAAGACGTGGTCCAATGCGGCTACTGCCAAAGCGGTCAGATCATGAGCGCCGTTGCCTTGCTCAAGAGCATCGGGAAACCGACGGACAAGGACATTGAGGAATCAATGGGCGGCAATCTGTGCCGGTGCGGAACGTACGTTCGAATCCGGGAGGCGATCAAAGCGGCCTCACGGCAGATCGGATGAGGAAGGCGACAAATGTCAATCGCTAGTACGCCAAATCTCTCTAGGGTCAGCCGGCGGACATTCCTGCGGGTTTCTGCGGCGGCAGCGGGCGGCTTGCTGGTATCTCTCTATCTTGACTGGCCCGCCATCGCTCAACAGCCACCTAAACCTCAAGTCTATCCTCCAGATGCATTCGTTCACGTCCAGCCTGACGGCAAGATTGTGATCCGGGTCAACCGGCTGGAATTCGGCCAGGGTGTCCAGACCGCGCTTCCGATGCTTTTGGCCGACGAGATGGATGCGGACTGGTCTCAGGTGGTCGCCGAACTCGCGCCCGCTGCCGATGTCTATCGCGACCCGCTGCTCGGCCTTCAGATTGTTGGCGGTTCGGGCTCGATCGCGCATTCTTTCGAACAGTATCGCCAGCTTGGCGCCCGTACGCGAGCGATGCTGGTGGCTGCTGCGGCGGCGCAATGGAAGATAGATCCCGGGCAATGCCGCACAGAAGCAAGCGTGGTCTACGGACCGAATCGTCAGGCGGCAAAATATGCGGAGTTGGCTGCTGCCGCCGCACGCCTGCCAATCCCCGAGAACGTGCCGCTCAAGAAGGAGAGCGATCTGCGCTTAGCCGGCAAGAAAGTACGACGGTTGGACAGTCACGCAAAATGTGACGGCTCCCAGAAATATGGGCTGGATGTCGACCTTCCTGGTATGAAGGTCGCCCTGGTGGCGCATCCGCCGGTCTTCGGAGCCAAGGTAAAGAGCTTTGATGCGGGCGGTGCCCGAGGGATTCCCGGTGTCTTGGATGTGTTTGAGATTCCACTGGTCAGAGGGACCGGCGTTGCCGTAGTCGCGGACCGCTTCTGGGCAGCCAAGCAGGCGCGAGACCGGTTGCATGCAGACTGGGACACCGCCTCCCTCGAACGTGCCGATACCGCTCAGCTCTTCGAGAAGTATCGCGACCTGGCGGGCACCCCCGGCAAGGTTGCGGCCAGTCGCGGGGACGCGAATGTCATCGATACAATTCCCGCGGCCAACCGCATCGTGGCCGAATACGAATTCCCTTTTCTGGCCCACACGCCGATGGAGCCCCTGAACACCACGATTCGATTTGACGGAGATCGTGCCGAGGTATGGGCTGGATCACAGCTCCAGACCGTCGATCAAAGCGCAGTTGCGGAAACTCTGGGACTCAAGCCTGAGCAAGTTACATTTCACACGGAGATGACCGGCGGCGGCTTTGGCCGGCGTGCGGTTCCTGACTCGCATGTGCAGCGTGAAGCTGCAATGATCGCGAAGCGCTTTCGGGGCACGCCAGTGAAGCTGATCTGGACTCGCGAAGACGATGTGCAGGGCGGCTACTACCGGCCCATGCACGTCCATCGCGTCGAGGTTGGCATCGGTGCCGACGGCAAGCCCGTGGCATGGCGTCATGTGATTGTTGGGCAGTCCATTATTACCGGCACGTTTTTTGAGTCGATGGGAGTGAAAAATGGCGTCGATTCAACTGCCGTCGAAGGGGCGGCTGACACGCAGTACGCGGTCCCTCATTTCCATGTGTCCGTGCATCATCCCGTGATCAATGTTCCCGTGCTGTGGTTCCGTTCGGTGGGCCACAGTCACAACGCCTTCGTAATGGAAACACTGATCGACGAGCTGGCGATGCGGGCGAATGCCGATCCGATCGCATACCGGCAGAGTCTGCTCTCTCCAGACGCCAGGAAGCGCAAAGCGTGTCTGGCCCTTTTGCAGGAGAAGACAGCTTCATGGCGTGCCCGCGTCCCTCGCGATCACGCCGTGGGTATTGCGTGTCACGAAAGCTTTGAGACGGGAGTGGCTTGCGCGGTTGAAGTCTCGATCGAAGACAGTCGTCCCAGAATCCATCGCGCGACGATTGCCGTCGACCCAGGATTTGCAGTCAATCCGCTGACCATCGAGAGCCAAATGCAGGGAGGCGTCAGTTTTGGGATCACGCAGCTTGTTCCCCGGGGAGCCATTACCGTCAAAGACGGGCGCGTTGAACAACGCAACTGGGACGGCTACACTCCGCCCTATATCAAGGATGCTCCCGTTACCGTGGATGTTCACATAGTGCCCAGTAACGAAAAGCCTTCCGGTTGCGGCGAACCGCCAGTACCCGTGATTTCGCCAGCCATCGTCAATGCGCTGTCACGGCTCACAGGCAAGCGATATCGCAGACTTCCTCTGACTGAGATCTGACTTCGAGTTCCGAGATGAATCAATCGAACACAGGTAGCTCCAAATGAGCGCGTCTGCAGCACCTCGAGGTCGTGGATGAACGCTCCGGCGACGCGCCAAAAGCGCGTTGTAATCGTGGGCGCCACTGGAATGGTCGGTGGATACGCCCTTCGCTACGTGCTTGAGAACCCGGACGTCGGACATGTGACCGCTATCGGGCGTAGGAAGCTTGGCATCCCGCATCCCAAGCTGAAAGAGGTTCTGCATCGAGACTTCGCGGACTGCTCCGCACTGGCGGAGGCGCTCTCGGGTCAGGACGCAGCGGTCTTTTGCCTGGGAGCGTATACCGGGGCGGTGTCGGACGCGGAGCTTCGCACCACAACCGTGGACTACACTGTCGAGTTCGCGCGGGTTCTCCGCGGCAGCAGCCCTGGCGCGGCCTTCTCATTCTTGAGCGGGAATGGCGCGGACCCGACGGGACGAAGTCGGATTCCGTTCGCACGTTATAAAGGACAGGCCGAGACGGCACTACTTGCGGCTGGGTTTCACCGCCTTTATATCTTCCGGCCCGCATACATCTTTCCGGTGGAGCCGCGGAGGGAACCGAATTTCAGCTATCGCCTGTTGCGCGGGATCTACCCGGTGTTTCGTGTGCTGTTCCCCAATCAGGTAGTTCGGGCCGACGACCTGGCCCGCGCTATGGTGGATGTCGCCATCCAGGAAACTGGGGAGCTCCGAACCTTGGTTTTCGAGAACCGTGACATCCGAGCCATGATCAAGTCGCCTCATGCCCCGAAGGGGTGATCTAGCGGAGGTCGCGAGCAAAAAGTCTACGATCAAAACCGTGAGAAATTATGGAAAAGCTACGCAGCCTAAATATCTCCAAACAAGGAGCCTGCTGCTATGAGGAACCCCTGCACAGCAGGCAATGGGAACTCGCTCGTAAGAATCGATCACAGCCATTCCCGGATTACGGGCACACAGAAGTCTATTCCAGGCCATAAGTCCTCTTCGGGGAGATCACTGCTTGCTTTTACTAACAGGACACCTTACCACCGAGTTAACGCCCGCACGCACGAATATGTCCTTTTTTAACTGTTTGCAGCAGCGTAATCAGACCTTTCAACGCTAGCGAAGGTTCACCTCGCCAGACCAGATGAGTACGATTCGCGGAAATGTGTGGCGGCAGGGTGTGCTGGTTGACTTTCTCCGCTGCATTTAACGTAGTCAGCACGGACTTGGGCACAATGGCAAAACCCGTGCCGGCAGCTACGCAGGCAATCATGCCTTGATAAGACGCAAACTCAAGCGCTCGCTCCGGCAATACATTTTCACTGCCCAACCATTCTTCAAGGCGTTTGCGATACGAACAGCCATGGGCGAATGCAATTATCGTGCTTCGCCCGAGGTCTCTCGCCTTTTGAACGTTTGCCATCTGCTTCGACGTGATCAGTACCAATTCCTCCCTGAATACCGCAGCAGATTTGAGCTCTGACGAGGCGAACGGCTCGGAGACAAACGCGGCTTCGATGTCGAAGTTCATTACGCGATGAATCAGAGCTCCCGTTGTCCCCGTAACCAGTTCCACCACTACGCCTGGAAACTCGGCATGGTACCGGGATAGAATCGGCGCTAACCGGGTTCCGGCGGTGCTTTCCAGAGCACCAAGGCGGAATGTGCCCTGGGCTTTTCCCGTGCGAAGTTCGTGTACCGCCTCATCCGCAAGGCGCAACAGGCGCAAAGAGTAGTTGTGGAGCGTGCGACCTTCCGCAGAGAGGGTGAGGGTCCGGCCTTGTCTTCTGAAAAGCCGAACGCCGAGATACTCCTCGAGTTGGCGGATCCGCGTAGTCACATTCGAAGGCACGCGGTGCAGCTTGGCTGCCGCACGGACCACCCCGCCTTCTTCCACCACGGCTTTGAAAATGGCCACCGACTCCAAATTGATAGTTTCCATAAAGAGAATAATAGTTCATAACAATTCATTTGTCAGAAATGATTGTCTTCCAGTCTAATGTTGGTGAGGTTGTTGAGCGTGTTTTCGATTCGGTCGGCGTTGACGGAGCGGGCATCGGCGTCACCCGTGGCGATCTCTGCCGCCGGCATGATCTCTCTAGCAGTCGCCATGGGAGTGGGACGATTCGCCTTTACTCCGCTGTTTCCGCTCATGGTCCGGGATGGACTGCTCACAAGCGACACCGGCGCACTGCTTGCAGCCAGCAATTATCTTGGGTACCTGGTGGGCGCGATGTTGGCTGCTCGTCTACGGATGGGTGCGACGTCGCTGTTAAGGCTGGGTCTCATCGGGATCGTGCTTGTCACCGCGGCGGTTGGCTGGACATCTTCCGTCTTGGCCTGGGCGCTGCTGCGATTCCTTGCTGGTGTACTAAGCGCATGGTCGCTCGTGGCGACGACAGCATGGACCCTTGCATGGTTAGCCAAGCTCGGTCGCGCCAACTTGGCAGGCACAGTGTTCGCAGGCGTTGGCGTCGGTATTGCCGGAGCTGGAGTGTTCTGCCTGATTGCGGCTCGCCCCGGTGTGCCTGCTGAAAGGTTGTGGGTTGAACTTGCGGTGCTGGCATGCGCCGCAGCGTTGTTACCGCTAATCGTGAGCCGAATCGGTCCCCAGACCAGCGGCAACGATCACAGCGTAGACATTCACACTACGGAGGACGCCTGGCGCTCGCGAACCACTGGCTTAGTCGTATGCTACAGCATCTTCGGGTTTGGATATATTCTTCCGGCAACCTATCTGCCCGCGCTTGCCCGCCAACTGGTGGACGATCCCAGGGTATTTGGTTGGGCTTGGCCGGTTTTCGGAATCGCCGCGGCCCTGTCTACCGTGATCGCATCGTGGGGACTGCAACGATTCAGTCGTGTCCAGGTATGGACCGCATCAAGCGTGCTGATGGCAGCCGGCGTGCTTCTGCCAACCCTCTGGCGATCGATCATAAGTATTGTGGTTGCGGCGTTGCTTGTCGGCGGCACTTTCATGGTCATTACCATGGTTGGGATGCAGGAGGCGCGGGCCCGTGCCAAGGATAACGCCACCGTTATCCTGGCGCAAATGACCGCAGGTTTTGCGTTCGGACAATTGGCTGGACCGGTGGTGTCCGCGGCTCTTGGTCGAATCACCGCTGATGCTTCGTTTGCGCTGAGTTACACGATGCTGTTAGCGGTCGCGAGTGTGATAGCCAGTGCGATGTATCTGTCGTACGAAAATCGTGAGCAAAATCGGATCAAGGAGCATTGAGATGGAAAAGAGGGTTGATGCCGACGCTACCCCGCAGGGCTTCGGCAATACGAAGACAGAACGTCTGCCTTGCCCCGAACGGAGCGCGATGAACGGTGCCCAGCGCGCGGCGGCCGACGCGATCATCAATGGCCCCCGCAAGGCGATCTTCGGCCCATTCGTTCCCTTACTACAGACTCCGGTGCTGTTGGAGCACGTCGGGAAGGTTGGCGAAACTCTCCGATTTCAAGGCACGCTGCCGAACCACGTCCGTGAACTTGCCATATGCATTGTCGCGAGAGAGACAGGGAACCAGTTCGAATGGCAAACGCACGCTCCACTAGCCATTCAGGCGGGCGTTCCCGGGGTCGCTATTGACGGCCTAGGTGAGGGCCGCCGTCCAGGCGGGCTCGAGTCAGAACAAGCGTGCGTAGTTGACTTCGTCAAGGAATTGATATCGCGTCACGGCGTCTGCGACCAGACATACGTCGAAGTGGTATCTCATTTGGGAGAAGCTGGAGTCGTTGAACTCACTGCTTTGGTCGGCTACTTCGTCATGGTGTGCTGGATTATGAATGTGGCGCGAACGCCCGGTGCAGTAGGATCGAACATTCCTGCCCTATTACCCTTTCCGAGATAGTGTCGGCTTCGTCTTATTCGAAGGGTGGGCGAACCAGAAATTGTCACCAAACGGCTTCGAGGAATTAGTCCTGTGAAGTCCTCTTGTAGGAAGTGGGCGCGGCAGCCCGACGCCTCATCTCAAGACAAGTGTTGACGAATCCTAATATTCTTTCTTATCGGGCTTTGAACCCCACTCTCTCAAAACCTGTGCCGCTTCATCTCTCATCATCTGGACGATCGACAAACTGCGTTGATGGAGCGGAAGCGCCAATTCATCATAAATAAATCCATCATCAAACCCGGCTTGGGCTGCGTCATGGCGTTCCGCCGCAAAATAGATTGCCCGAGGCCTGGCCCAATAGATAGCTCCCAGGCACATGGGGCATGGCTCACACGTGGAATAAATATCGCAGCCAGTGAGCTGGAACGTTTGCAGCTTTGTGCATGCACGCCGGATGGCAACGACCTCCGCGTGTGCCGTGGGATCATTCCAGAGCGTAACTGAATTCGTGCCTTCACTGATGATCTCGCCGTCTTTGACGATGATGGCCCCAAATGGACCGCCCTTCAGTGAGTTCATGCTCTCTCGTGAGAGTTGAATCGCCTTGGACATGAATACCTGATGTTTGTCTTGGATGTTGGCAATCTGGTTCATTGTCGTCCTGGGCTATCTGGATTTTGAGACGGAAGCCCGGATTCGAAAAAATTAACTATGCTTCGGTCAAATGATACAGAAAAGTCCAGGACTAAACAGCGAGTAAATATAAGCAGAATCCAACCAGATCAATCGTTGCGCCCTTCACTCGATTCTTGAACAGGCTCTATTTCAGAGCTGCCGGTAATCAGGCGGGCGCTGTGGTTATAAGTTATATAAGCCCATGCCCATTCGATCAGCACCATGAAGCGGTTGCGAAAGCCAATCAGAAACAGCAGGTGAATGAACAACCATGCCAGCCAGGCAAAGTAACCGGAGAAATGCAGCTTGCCCAGATCAGCCACAGCTTTGGAGCGGCCAATCGTCGCCAGAGTGCCTTTATCCAGATATGAAAACTCCTGGTGCGCCTTGCCGTCCCTTGATCGTCTGATCTGCCTGGCAGCAAACTTACCCATTTGGATAGCTGCGGGCGCCACGCCGGGGACAGATTTTCCATCTTTGAACTTGGCGGCAGCCAAGTCGCCCACCACAAACACCTCCGGATGCCCTGGCACAGTCAAATCGGCGTCAACCAGGAGACGCCCAGCCCTGTCTGTCTGCCCGCCTAACATTTTTCCCAAAGATGAGGCGGAAACTCCAGCGCCCCACAGGGTCACCGCCGCCGCAATTTTCTCCTCGCCCATCGTCACCCAGCCTGGCTCCAGCTTCGTGACTGTCGCGTTGGTGCGGACCTCCACCCCCAAATCGCGGAGTTGCTTCTCCGCGCTGGCGGAAAGATCTTCCGGAAAAGTGGGTAGGACCCGAGGACCGCCTTCCAGCAGAATGATGCGCGCTTGTCGTGGATCGATGGCGCGAAAATCGCGCTCCATATATCTCTTGGAGATGTCAGCAATGGCTCCGGCCAGCTCCACGCCGGTAGGCCCTGCGCCGACTACAACAAAATTCAAAATGCTGTTCTTGCCTTGGGTAAACGATTCCCTTTCGGCCATCTCAAAGGCTAGCAGGACACGCCGGCGAATCTCAGTTGCATCTTCGATAGTCTTAAGGCCAGGGGCAATCTTTTCCCATTCTGGATGGCCAAAATAGGCATGGGTAGCGCCCGCCGCCACGATCAGATAGTCATATCCCAGGGCCAGATCACCGATCTTGACCAGCCGCTTTTCCAGATCAAACCCGGTCACCTCTCCCAGAAGCACCTCCACATTGCTGGCCCGCTTGAGCACAGTGCGAATTGGAGACGCAATTTCAGCAGGCGAAAGCACAGCCAGCGCCACTTGGTATAACAGAGGCTGAAAGGTATGGTGGTTCTTGCGGTCAATCAGGATCACCTGAAAAGGTCTGTTGCCTAATGCTTTGGCGGCGTTGATACCTGCAAAACCGCCTCCGATAATGATCACCCTCGGCCAGTGGTGATTTTGTGTCATCAGTAACATTGTAGCTGGGGACGAATTCGCCTTAAACTTAACGCAGCAATACTGCTATTCCGAATTGCTGGGGGGATATTCGCCAAGCCTGCGAACCAAGGCGGGAGGACTACAAAGAGGTGTAACTAGTTATAGAAAAGGTATTTTAGCCTGACACCTGATTGCCTTCCACGCGGCTACATGATACGTTTCAGCTATTCTAGACCAGCGCCCTTTTCGGTAAAGAGTTCAACATGCACATTGACGATCTGCTTCGAATTGCGATGGAGCGCAAATCCTCCGACCTGCACCTGAAAGTGGGTAACTATCCCCACGTTCGGGTAGATGGCGAACTGGTCCCCTTGACCGACCAGCCCCGCATCTCCGCCGAGGACATGCTGAATATGGCCTTCAGCATGATGTCGAACCGGCAAAAGCAAAAATTCAAAGAGGTGGCTGAACTGGACATGGCCTACGGTGTTGCCGGGTTGGGCCGATTCCGCGTCAACGTGTTCCAGCAGCGCGGCAACGTGGGCCTGGTTCTGCGCGTGATTCCTACTAAGATCCGCGCCCTGGAAGAACTCTATTTACCCAAAGTCATCGAGCATATTTGCGAAGAGGCCCGCGGGATGGTGCTGGTAACCGGCGTTACCGGCTCCGGTAAATCCACTACGTTGGCCGCCATGCTCGACCGGATCAACTCCAGCCGTCCGGAACATATCATCACCATCGAAGACCCAATTGAATTCCTGCATCGCGACAAGAAGGGCTTTGTAAACCAGCGCGAAGTTGAGGTGGATACGCCGTCTTTCGGCTCTGCCCTCCGCGCCAGCCTGCGCCAGGATCCCGACGTGATTCTGGTCGGCGAAATGCGCGACCTGGAAACCATCTCCACTGCGCTTCATGCCGCTGAAACCGGCCACCTGGTCTTCTCCACCTTGCACACTCTGGATGCCGTGGAAACCATCAACCGCATCATCGCCGTCTTTCCTCCGCCCGAGCAAAAACAGATTCGCATGCAGCTTGCGGCCACCTTGCGGGCAGTCATCAGCCAGCGATTAGTCAAGCGGGCCGATGGCGCCGGCCGCGTGCCGGCAGTTGAAATCCTGATTTCCACAGCTTTCGTGCGCGAGTGCATCATGACACCGGAAAAGACCCGCCTGATCCACGAAGCCATTGCCACCGGCACCTCACAATACGGTATGCAGACCTTTGACCAGTCGCTCTACGATCTTTACACTCAGGGCCTCATTACTTATGAGATCGCCCTGGAGAACGCCAGTAACCCGGATGATTTCAAGCTCAAGGTCCAGGGTATTGCATCAACAGCCGACGCATCGCGTGAGCAAATGGAACAGGCCGGCTTCAGCAAGTACTGAAGAATTTGGTAACTGGGTGATTTGGTAATTGAGTAATTTTTTTGGAAGCCATTCTAACCATGGCCTTGAAAGGGTTCATTCTGTCTGAATGCCGAGCTTCGCCAGGCGTTCGGCCATTGATGGTCCGGCGTATACAGGACTGCCCATCGGGTTCTTTGCTGTTGCTCTAAAATTAGTTACCCAATTACCAATCTCCTCCATGCCTTTTCGCACCAGACAACTCACTGACGAAACCTCACTCTACGAATATGCCATTGGCGCGCTGGCCCGCAGGATGCGCAGCGTGGCGGAATTGAAGCGCCTCATGCGCAATCGTGTGCCCAAGGATGAATTAGGAGCTTTGTTGGTGGAATGCGTGATCGCCCGCTTGAAAGAGCAGAAATACCTGAACGATTCCAGCTATGCCGCTGCTTACGCCTCTTTTCGCCGTGATAACGAGAAATTTGGCCCCCGGCGGGTCACCACTGATTTGAAAATCAAGGGCGTCCATGCCGATGTAATTGAGAAAACCATAAAAGAAGCCTACTCTGGCGTCGATGAGCAGGAACTGGCCCGAGGTTTTCTGCGTCGAAAACGACTGAAAAAACCCGGCAGCAATCGAGAAGCCGCCAGGATCTTTCGCGCCCTAATGCGCGCAGGATTCACCTCCCGTACCTCGATAACAATCTTAAAGAACTGGGACGTTGATGATGAGCTAATAGCAGCGCTTGAGGAAGAAGCCGGCGGATAAACGTCTTTCATGAGAAAAACGGCATTGCCCCAGGTGGCCCCTCTGCTGCATCAGCAACATCAAAAAAAGTTAAATCTTTGAGCACTGCAAGTTTTTCCTTGTACTGCGTTCTTAGCGTAGCCCAGCAATGGAGAGGTGACGTTATGAAGATCGCCTGGTTGAACCGGCACAACCCCCATGACCACAAACTGCAGCCCGATCGCGTACTCCAGCAAGTTCGCATTGCATCTCCGTGCTCTGCCGATTGGGAGCGGATGAGTGGCGACCAGCGCATTCGCCACTGCCCGGAGTGCAACCTGAACGTCTATAACCTCTCAGCCATGACGGCTCGCGAAGCGGCACAACTGGTTGCCAATCGTGAAGGACGCTTGTGCGTCCATTTTTATCGGCGTACGGATGGCACGATGCTCACTCAGAACTGTCCGCGTGGACTGCGCGTCACGATCAAGCGCGTCTCTCGGATCGCCGGAGCGGCCTTCTCGGCGGTCATTGGCATGACTATCATGACTCTTCGCGCGACGCCCCTTCAGGGTAGCAGCCGCCTGGTCCAAATCGATCGAAACAACAGTGGTATTGCGGTGCAAGTCGCCGACCCCACTGGCGCAGTGATTGTTAATGCTCATGTGACTGTAGTCAATGAATCCACCAAGAGCGAGATCACTGGCGCCACGGGCTCCTCAGGAACTCTGCGCCTGTTGCATCTCGCGGCAGGCTCCTATGTGATCGCCGTAAGCAGCCCTGGGTTTCGACCCTACAGCGAAGTTGTGGCCGCGCGAGCGGCAGGTGACAAACCTAAACATCACCCTGCCGGTGGGAGCGACCACCGGAGGTCTCGTTGAGATGAGCGGAACTACTGGAGAAATTACTACTGTGATGACAATCGACTCAGTCGCTATTCCACTTGTCTCAGCTCCAAATGTTCCCGAGGAATCGGTCTCGAAGAAACCGTTCTTGCAGAAGATATTCTCCGGCATCAGGCACAAACTCAAATTCTAGGACCAATATTTTTCCTTCAAGAGTTAAGAATTGTCAGTGTTCCTCCACGGCCAAAACTCTTCAATGCTCTTGTGCATCGAACTGAATAAAGAACTATAGCGGTTCCACAGTTGCTATATCCCGCACACCGGTGTAAGAACGGCCCTTTAGGGCCGTGTTAAGAGCACGAATACAAAGGGCTTTTAGCCCTGGCGCAAAAACACCGGCGGGGATACACCAACTCTGGAATCGCTCTAAATTGGGCATAGGGAGGAAGAGTTATGAGCAAGTTCCTGCATATATGTTTGTCTGCAATCGTCCTGATGGGAATGGCCGGTCAGGCAACGGCCCAGGAAGTACAGGCTTCCGGAACGCGCAGCTCTGACGCTGACCAGCGCCTGCAACAGCGCATCGTAAAGGAAGTGCGCCATGAGCTGGCCATGCTGCCGCAGCTTAGCATTTTTGACAATCTCGCCTACAAAGTAGACGGAGGCACGGTCACGCTGCTCGGGCAGATCCGCAACGCAGTCCTGAGAGACGAGGCTGAACAGTCGGTCAAGCACATCGAAGGTGTGGAGAAGATCAACAACCAGATCGAGATACTGCCGGTATCGTTCAACGACGACCGCATTCGGAGGGAGGTTGCAAGGGCCATTTTCAATGAGCCTCGACTGTTTAATTATGCCATCCAGTCGTATCCGCCGATCCACATTATCGTGAAGAATGGCCGGGTGAACCTGGAGGGTATCGTACGCGATCAAGGAGACAAAGACGTTGCCGGAATCCGCGCAAACGGCGTCCCTGGAGTTTTCGCGGTACAAAACGATTTGCAGGTAGAGAAACCCAACAAATAAAAACTTGGATCCATTGGATTATGTGGGTGTGACGCTTTCTATGTCGCACCCACTGCGGGGACTTGGTTTATCAGCGCCATAGCATTTTCGACAAAAACATATCGTGGCAATCGTTAACCAATCCGTGAATAATCCGCGCAGATCCGCGGTAAGGTTTGGTTGACCTGGAGGGTATCGTACGCGATCAAGGAGACAAAGACGTTGCCGGAATCCGCGCGAACGGCGTCCCTGGAGTTTTCGCGGTACAAAACGATTTGCAGGTAGAAAAATCCAACAAATAAACACTTGGATCCATTGGATTATGTGGGTGTGACGCTGTCTATGTCGCACCCACTGCGGGGATTTGGTTTATCAGCGCCATAGCATTTTTGAACAAAAACATATCGTGGCAATCGTTGACCAATCCGTGAACAATCCACGCAGATCCGCGATAAGGTTTGGTTGCGGCTTGCCGCGCTGCGCTCCACATTTGTCGATCTGCGCCCGGCTATTCTAGTGGGCAACTTCCAATCGTGTAGATGTCTCCTGCTTGTCCAATCTGCCGGAAGCCAAGCAGGTATTTCCCTTGCCGTCATCGGCTATGCGTAAGTTGCGCGTGGGATCGGTGCAGTAGGCCTTGGATCCGCTACCCGCAACCATCGGCTCGGCAACAATGTGGAATGCGATCGCAGGCTTGGCATCGCAACCGGTAATGCTGAAACGATAGCCGTTATAGGTACCTCCGGCAATCTGCGGATCAAGCCTGTCGGTAAATGCACCGTCTTTTGCATTGATGAGATCGGCGATATTACACGTGAAACCTATTTCAGGATTGGCTTGGGCATAACTGGCTTCTGCGTAAGACAGCATGGTTACAGTCAAAGAGACCGGCATCTTGGCGGGCTCAGCTTTTTGATTCGCATTGTGTGACGTCTTGGGTTGGGGCTCTGATTCGTTCGCCTGCTCAAACTTCCCAATGTCTTCAAAAAACTTTGGATCGCCTATGGCCAACTTGAAGTTGGCGCTGACTTCATTGATCCGCCAGATGTTGTCCTGCTGCTTCATACCCACGGTTATGCTGGGTATGAACGGAACAGTCAACTCCTGTCCATCTTTTGAGATATGAATGGAAAGCTGAAGATCATCTTCATTGCCGCGTAGATCGTCTCCTTCCAGCCGGACCTCAATTTTTTCTTTGTCGTGGGGATCGGAAAAAGAAAGAAGGACCGGCCCGGAATTAAATGTTTGCAGCTCTTTTCCGTTCGCGAGGGCCGGCATTCCAGTCAGGCCCATGCCCACCATGCCAATGTCAAAAGAAGTCCTGGAAGGCGTGTCTTTCTTTTTCGACGCCTCGGCAATGGCCTGCTGGATCTCCACGGTAAGATGCTTTTGAATCGCCTTGCCGCCGCCTGTGATCATGTCTATCAATGCCTGGCGGGGCGTCTCTGGAGCCTGCGCCGCCTTTGCTTGCTCAGGAGGTTGGGTGGATTGTGCCAGAGAGAATGAACAGATTAGGACAAAAAGAGCTGCGATAGAACTTCTGAAGAAATGGGCCATAAAAGACTCCCTTCCAGTACCGATATTGTTGCAGAATCGAGGCCGTTGTGTCCAAAACAACTCGCCTGGATTATTCATCAATAATTAACATTACTGAAGATATGAATGGTTCAAGCACCAGCGCCGAAGAGCCTGCCCCGAACTTGTCGAAGGGCGCGTCAAGAAGTTTATGGCCCCAATGTCGTTTCACTTAAGGAATTGGCGGAATGTCTAGGACTCAGATGATCCAACCCCCGAAGCGCTGCCTCCATGTTTCAAAGGTTTGGTTTATCAGCGTTGTTCCGCGCAAATCAGCGGTAAGAAGTTGGTTTTGTTTTGGTTGCGGCTTTTACCGTTGCACAACGCCAATTGAGGAAACAACGCGCGCTACCGCCAGCATGGCAATGGCCTGCGCAGAAGGATCGCGCAACTGCTGGGCGCGGGTCAAAGCCTTCACAGAATCAACTTGCGCCGCCGCTTCACTCACCTCTTCCACCAGCGCCGCAGTGTTTTGCTCCGGGGTACGTGCATCCCAAACTTCATCCGCTGCCGCAAAAGCCATATCGAAGTATTTCGTGGCCTGCTGCTGATCTCCTGAGGTTCCCGCGGCAAAACCGTGGGCGGCGGCCTGACGTGCCCGTTCACTGGCCGGCAACCCACGCAGACGCTCGCTCTGGTCGGTGCCATTGTTTTTCATGGCCTCCAGCACGGAAACGCTTTCCATCGGAGGTCGCTCAACTCTTCCTCGCTCCCCGGAGTTCTTCACGTTTCGAACCACCAAACTGGCGGCAATATTGCTGTTGAGCGCATCCTGAAAACCTTCTTCGCCCAGGGCCTGCCTCATTGCACCGCTGGCAATGTTCACTGACAGCGCCCGCAACGGGGTGTCGTCCAGTTTCTCTAGCCACTCCAGCAGCTCCAGGCCGGATTTTCGGGCTGTACTTTTTTCAACTTCTGTAGCCATGCGCGCATACATGGCGGCAAAGTTTTGTGCCTCGCCGGCGTTGTCCGTAGCATTGGGGAGCGAGCTGAACATCTTTTCAAAATGACTCTGCGACCAGGGAGACTTAACACCCATGGATTCGGCGGTGGCCATGAGAGCGCGTGGCGCGACAATTTTCTTTTCCAGGGCCGCGGCCAGTCGACGGGCAACAATGTCCAGGGTCCATTTCTGGCACGTGGTTAGAGCGCCGATCAGGGATTGTTCCGCCGCTACCACATCAGTTTCCGGAAGGTTCTCTACAAAACTTTGAGCAGAGGCGCAATCCGCCTGCCCACTCGACATCACCGATACCGCCGGTGTTTTTCCCATCTGGACTAATTCAATTTCGATCCGTACTCCTTCATGCCACAAATTCTTCGCCATTTTTCGGTCAACGGAAGAAACCACATTGGCGGCGCTGGCCAGCACACGCAGACGGTCTTGAAGATCTGGTTGCGGAAGCGAAACGGCCAACTTCACCGTGTCTAAGACGAATTTCTGCTGCGGCGTCAGCTTTTTACGGATAGTCGGTGCGGTCTTAGCGGAGGTCTTGCCAGATGTCCCGGTGAAATTGGGATGCTGCCCTGCCGCAGCAAGAGAAAGCCCTGCCGCCATTCCAATCACCAGGATGCGATTTCTGAATTGCACTGCTTAGACTCCACTGCCTACAGTTAGGCTCGGACCGCAATGATTTCGGGCCGATGTCTCAGGCATTCGTTTTTTCAAGTAGGGAAATGACAGAGTATCCGGCGATCTACTCTGGTTCAATGGTTCCAAAGAGATTTCTAAAATGAGGATTAATGTGGGGTTAAGGCGTTGCTTAGCACAGCCTGCAAGTGATCGGTTTTGGGTTATCAGCGTTGTTCCGCGCAAATCAGCGGTAAGAAGTTGGTTTTCTTTTGGTTGCGGCTATGCTGCGGTGCACAGCTAAGATTACCCAATTACCAAATTTCCCAATGACTCAATTCTTTTCTGAGTCTCTCAGTTCTTGCACGATTTCAGCAGCGGCCTTGCGGGCCTCATCGGCCTTGTTAGTGGGGAAAGAGATGGCCCCCACCCGGGCGTGTCCACCGCCGCCGTACCGCTCGCAGATCTTTGCCAGGTTGACCATCTTTTCCTGGTTAGTCCAGGGATTTGATCCCACCGCCACTTTCACTCTAAAGCTGCTGCTGCTGAGTCCTATGCTGTACACCGAATCAGGATGCAAGTAATAGGGAATGAATTTGTTGTAGCCCTCCAAATCGTAGTCAGTAATGTCGAAGTAGATGGTTTTATGAACGCACTCTGCTCTCTGGCGGAGAATGTCAATGGACTTCCGATGCCGCTCCATCAGCGGCGGGATGAGCGAGGCGACAAACGGCTCTTCAATCACCTTCGACAGAGGTTCCGTAACCAGCAGCGGGATCAGCCGGGGAAGGAATTCAGGATCATTTGTCGATTCAATTACCATCGTCAATTTCATGGCGGGCTCGGCCATCTCCACCGCCATCTGTGGCGTGCTGAACTGCGCTCCGTCAATGATGTCCGCCCATTGGATCAGCTCCGCCACCGGGTCCGGATTAAATCCAAATTTTTCGCCCGCCACCTTGGCCAGGAACTTCGTGCACGATCTGAAGTCCGGATCGTAGAACTTATGGGACCTGTCACCGCTACGATAGTGCTCCGCATCTTGCGGCGTTAGAAAGGCGCTCTGATGATGATCGAACCACCAGGTAATTTTCGGCGAGGGGGAGTATTTGAAATCCACGATCACGTTCTCATCCCCATCAAAATCCTCTTCCTTGAATAGGGCCCCCGCTCGATGCACCAGTCCGCTGAACTGAAAATTCACATCGTTGCGGATTCGTTCGCGGTAGAATCGCGAAAACAAGGCGGCAGAAGCTGTCCCATCGAAACACTTGTCATGAAAAAAAATTCTGACCTTCACTCGCTTCTCCCTTTCCCTGCTGTTCAATCCTCTGAAAACTCAAAGCTAAGCAAAATGCCACTCCGCAAGCATTCTGTCAAGAAAACCGCAGATTCTTTTACGAAATTCAAGCAGCAATTTGAAATCACGATTCAAGCTGTTATGTCCTGGCCCATGCACCATAGCCAGCCCCCGGAAAAAAACTAATAGGCGGGGTTTCCGGCCCGTAATACTTATGGAAAACCGACTCTTGTTCTAAAGCCTGAACCAGGAGGGTGGATCAGCCGGACGTGTAGCGTATGACTTCAGCAATCCGCATTGGCTGCAGCGGAAACTCTCTACCAACCGGCACTCACATTCCTTGAGTGACATCTTGAGGACGGGAGACCGGTTCGATTGAACTTTTGCCAGGTCGGCTTTGATCCAGCGTGGAAACAGATTGGCACTATAGCTCTTGTCGACGACGAAACCGGCCTCCATTTCGCTGCCACACTCAAGACATTTCATCTCACACCCCTTCCGTTAAAACAGAATGACCGTACGAACTATTACGTCTCTCTGAAGGATGACCCCTTGGTCATTTACTTGTAAATCGTCATCTGCTCTTTGGGCTTCTGCAGTTTGATGGTTATCTCATGCGAGGGCTGGTTGATATCGAAGTCTTCTCCGTAGGTCTGGAAGCCATGGGCAATCACCTGCACGCGCAGCTTCCCAAAAGGAATGCCGCCGATCTGCGCTTTGCCGTCTTCGTGGGTCTTCAGTTCCAGACCGTCCGAGTGCTGCTTTCCATGCTTATCCACAGAGTGCAGCACAATTTCCGCGTTCCGTACAGGCTTTCCGTTTTCATCTTTCAATACCAGGAATTGCAGGCTCGCGGACTTATGCTCGGCCAAGCCAGTGGCCATCATGAAAACGACGAAAATCGCGACTTTTTTCAGGTGAGTCATAGCTGTATTTTACAGGGAAAGGGTCTCCGGAATCGAACGTTTCTCTCCTGAGGGGCTGGGTATTCGGGACTTGGAAAGCGGTCCAGCTTCGTACTCTTGGACGCTCGTCTCAATCGCTGGCTAATCCCGAGTTTTCGGACTCACCCGTGAATCAAACACAGCAGGGCAGACGCATCTATTGCTCTGACCGGGTGAAAATTGGTAACCATGGCACCGTCCACTCAGTCCACTTCGTCCCCATTTCTATAACAAGCTACATCAATTCTGGAACCGCTATAAATTCTTTATTTCTTCATAGCTGGTATGGGTATTGGAGATGTCGATGAGACCTGAGGATTCAACGCGCCCATTGACAAGCAGTAGTAATATATTTATAGTACTTTTATATTGTATGCCAGTTCTCCTCCTGACCCACGGTCGTTGCCCACCAAATGCTCCCTTTGGGCGTTGGGAAGCATTTAAACGGTATGCCCCATCGGTTCAGCTCGGCGCCCCAAGAGCTGAGGTCGGCGCAAATGCCCAAGAGTTCAAGTCGTCACCTCACAGGGTTCAAGTCGTCACAAATCGATCTCAAGTCGGCACCCCAGGGGTTTAAGTCGGCACAAAATCGACCTCAAGTCGGCGCAAAACAGACAGTTCGGCACAGAAATCCCCAATGTTTTCAACGCTTGCGTCAAAACTGTGCCGCCTGGAGGCGGTATTTGCCGGTCCAAAGAACGGATCTTCACCTTGAGCGCATGTCCAGAGCAAAACCAAGCTGTTCCCAAAAAAGCTTTAGAGCTCAGACCTGTGAAGAAAATACAATTTTTGGCTTTGGCTAAAGACTAACGGCTAAGTACTTCATCACTAGAAGCTAGAAGCCAGCAGCCAGTAGCTTTTTTTACCGTCATCCGCGATGACTCTAACTTGAGGCGTTTAGGAGGCGTGACCCTGAGCTTGTCGAAGGGGTGGAGCCTCCTGCCGAAATCCTGAGCGGTAGCGAAGGATCTCTTTCCACAATCGAAGTCATCCGCGATGACTCTAACTTGAGCCGGTTTGCGGGCGTGAGCGGAGCGGGAGCCTCCTGCCGAAATCCTGAGCGGTAGCGAAGGATCTCATCGACAATCGAAGTCATCCGCGATGACGTTAACTTGAGCCGGTTTGCGGGCGTGAGCGGAGCGGGAGCCCGCAGGCGAAATCCTGAGCGGTAGCGAAGGATCTCATCGACAATCGAAGTCATCCGCGATGACTCTAACTTTCGTGGCCCTTCTATTTCGTAGCTCGATCCCTGTTCCGAAGAAGGTGTGAAATTTATGACAGCAGCCTGATTTAGATGCGTTTTGCCCTTCAAAAACAGGTGTCCTCTATATGCGAATGCTGAATCTGTGATATATAGAACCGTTACCTAATTCCCGACATTTTTAAGATATGTTCAAAGTTACTTACGTAATAGGAGCTTGCTTGGCTGGGGCCGGTGTGGTCACCCTCATCGCCGCCGCTCAATCGAAGGCCGCTGAAGACATTATCGCTCTGGGTTCCGCCTTGTTCTGTGTTGGGATCCTGTTGGTCGCGCTGGGCTTCTACTTGCGTGCCAGGAAACTGAGCTCTGAGTACCAGATCAGTGGAGCTAAAGACAAGAAAATAGACAGGAAAACTGAAAGAATCTGCTCTATTTGCAACCAGGATTCGGCCCAGGTTTTCTGCCGGGTGCATGTCTTGCGGCTGTGCCTGAACTGTTTGGATAAACACGATGATGGCAGGAACTGTCTCTATGTACCGGCCAAGCGGGCCGCTGCTGCCTACAAGTGATATCGATCCAGGACTGCTCTACCTTGGGTTCCTCTAATTTAATATTGACAATCCTGTGTGTCTAAGTGTAAGTTTTAGCAGCCTCCCCGTAGTGTCTCTAAACGAAAAGCTTTGTGCTTGTCCCTTCCCCCACCCCAAGGAACGCGACTTCAGTAACTTGAATGGCGTTTACCTGTGGGTTAGAAAAAGATAGTATCCGTCTATGGATTACTGGATGCTTATTCATAGTCGTGAAATGGAGAGAACCCTTATGAGGTCTGGTCCTGCTGGGCAAGACCGAACTGTCCCGAACCGGGTGTCTGCCTGCTCTCGAGGCTTCAGTATGATCGAGCTGCTGGTGACCCTGGCGATCGTGCTGATTCTGAGCGCCGTCGCAATTCCCTTAGTGCAGTCCGGTATGACCCAATATAAGTTGCGGAGCGCCGTGGCCTCGGTAACCGGAGCTATCCAATCCACTCGTTATCGGGCCATCTCATCAGGATATGCGTTCAGGCTGGTGATGGATAGTACGAATCTCACCTACCAAGTGCAAAGTGATCCCAATCGAACGGCAACTTTTGCCAATGTGGGTGGCGCCGTTCCACTCTCAAGTTCCTCAACCAAGGCCACGCTCAACGCGGACACCACCTTACAATTTCGCCCTAGCGGATTGGTCTCAGCCACAACGGGCTCGATGACCATGATCATGACTCTCGGTAACAAGACGGAAACCATCACGGTATCAAATTATGGGAACATCAATGTCACGCCGTAAAACGGGCCGCGCACGCGGCTTCACCCTGGTCGAAACGATGGTTGCGATCACCATCCTGGCCTTTGGCATGCTGGGCGTAGCGGCCCTGATGAGCCAGATGTCCGGCAATTCGACCGAGTCTCGCTACATGAGTGAGGAGGCCCTGCTGGCCTCGGAAAAGCTTGAGTATTTGAGCCAGCTTCCGTCCGATGATCCGGGGATTGCAGCGTCGAGCGGCACGGCAGGCAGCCTGACCAGCGACACCTCACAATCGGTCACATCCGGTGGCGTCACGCAGAATGTAGACTATTTCGACCAGGTCCAGACCTCGGCAGGAAACGGCTCCATTATCGAGACGACCACTGCACCGAACGGCTCGGGCGGCACGCAATACACCACCATCACTCATGCCCCGGATGGCTCCGTGACCTCGGTCACGAGCGCCACTGCTCCTTCGAATCCCGACATGGTGACTTTTAAGCGGCGCTGGGTGATCGAGCAGGATGTTCCAGTCACGGGTGTACGACGTATTACGGTATTAGTCACATTGCAGAGTGCGGTGGCCGGACAATCGGCGACATTTCAAACAAGCATGGTGCGGCCATGAGGAACTGCTATATGAGCAACAAGCACAGACTACAACGGCAGTCACAGGGATTTACGATCGTTGAGCTAATGGTGGCGACGGCCATATTTCTAGTGATCGGCGGGGCCGCCATCAGTCTGGTTAAAAAGCATGTGCCTCTAGTGAGCGCGCAGGGAAATCAGACCGCGCTCAACATCGCCATGCGCAACGCTACCGCGCAGATGCAGATTGACGTTGTCAATGCGGGCACTGGCTATTATCAGGGAGTGAACATACCGGCTTGGCCGATCGGGATCACGATCACTAACAACCCCGCAGGAACGAGTTGTTACGATTCGACAACCCATACTTATGGGGCGACCTGCTTTGATACGCTGAACGTCATCTCGACCGATCCTAACACGCCTCCAGCAAACCCCAGCGATATTGGGTCCAACTGCGTCAGCAGCACCAGCTCCAGCCTGTTCGCGATTCCGACAGGCTCAACGACGCTCGCGCAACTAGCTGCGGATTTTCACACCGGAGACCAGATTCTGCTGGTCAAGAGCGACGGCTCGCAGATGGCCACTGTAGTCTTGACAAGTGACGGCCAAGTCACCGGCGGTAAGGTAAAACTCGCCCACAACCCCACCGGCGCTGACGGCACCACCAACGATCCGCTTGGAATTGCCAATACTGCAGACAGCAACAAGCTGGGAACCACGTTCTGCACCACGGACTGGATTCTCAGACTTTCCGCTATCACCTACAGCGTGGATGCTTCTAACCCTGCCAATCCGAAACTGGTCCGTACCCAGAACGGCACAGCCAACGTGATTGCCGACCAGATTATTGGATTCAAGGTGGGTGCGGCAGTCTGGAATGGCACCATCGACAACCCCTACAGCTATGACGCGTCAACTTACAATCACGACTGGAGCTTGATTCGTTCGGTGCGCATTTCCATGATTGGACGGGGCGCGGCCATCACTGATGTCAATAATACTTTTAGAAACACATTCGACCAGGGCGCCTACAAGGTTGAAGGCATTTCCGTGGTGATCAATCCACGCAATCTAGGCATGAATGATATCTGAGGAGGCACGATGCAACGTGACATGGTTCGATTTTCGAAGCTAGGACAGCGGCGGCGCCGTCAGGACCAGCTCGGTATCGCCTTGGTTACCACCCTATTATTGTTGATGCTGATGACTGGGCTGAGCCTCGCCATGGTGCTGTCGGTGAAGTCCGATATGATGATCAACGGCTACTACCGGAATTTTCGCGGCTCCTTCTACGCTGCCGATTCTGGCCTAACCATTGCACGGCAAGCCATGATCAACCAGATGAATGCAGCCGTGGGTACCTTCAACACCACCACGCAGCCAATTGCGAATGGCACTGATGCAACTGTTCAGAGCTACATCACCAGCACTTACGGCACGTCATATCAACCAATCACTGGAAGCGGCGCGGCCGCAAATTCCTGGCCGGAAAAATACAAGATCACCTCAGCCACTTTCGGCTTGGCGCAATGTACAGTTCTGGGCGGCACAGGCACCTGCTCTGCCCCTTCAGGCGGAGTAACTGGCTATCAATACATCTATAACTATTCGCTGACCGCAGTAGGGCAATCACAAGGCACTGAAGCTGCCACGCTGTCCGACAGAGGCAGCGTAATCGTCAACGCTTCGCTGGTGGCCTCTGCTACTACCACAAGTTTTGCCGCCTGGGGCATGTTTATTGATCAACAGTCAATTTGTAGCGGGGGTATTCTGGTGCCGGGTACGATTTCAGGCCCGGTGTTTACCAATGGCTCCTGGAATTTCGGTGACACGGGCAAATACATCTTTACCGACTCCATTGGAAGCGCAGGCGCCAATGCCGGATACCAGTTCAGCAACGGGACCTGCGACCAGCTCAATGCTACCTCCGATAAGAATGGCGGCACTACGATTGCACCGACCTTCCAAAACGGCTTCAACCGTGGCCAAGCGGCTATTCCTCTTCCGCCCAACGACTTCAACCAGAAACGTGCCGTACTCGACGGCAAGGGCACGAGCAGTTCACCCGTAACCAAACAAGACTTAAACAACAACGTTAAAAATATAACCAAGACAGCGTATCCCAATTCTGGCGCGAGTTCCGGAGTCTACCTGCCCTACACAACGACTGATTCGAGTGGCCATCCGATAGCCCCTCAATTCACCGGTGGAGGGATCTACGTTGAAGGCGACGCGCAGGTCACCCTTACGCCTAGCGGCAGCAATGGACAGATCTACACGATCGTAAATAATGGGGTAACTACTACGATCACGATTACTCCTGGAGCGACTCCAGGCTCGGGCACAACCTTGGTCCATGACGGTACAAACCCCGACCTCACAATCACTGGCGTTCCCAGCGTAATTGACCCAGTCACCAATGCGAGCACCGCGAACGGCACCATGCTTTATGTAAACGGCAACATTACAGGACTCAAAGGCCCTGGCCAGGGCCAAGCCGCTATCAATGACGGCACGGCGCTTACCGTTACCGCCGCCAATAACGTGACCATTACCGGCGACATCCTTTACAAGAGTGAGCCTGTCACATTGACTCAAACCACTCAAAACGGGCAAAACATTCCCGCAGACAGTTTGATCACGGGCAATGACCATGGACAGGCGCTGGGAATTTTCACCGCCTCGGGAGACATTCAGCTCAATAATGGCCAGTCCAATAGGTTGCTGGAGGTTGATGCCTCCCTGGCCACGATCTCCCAAGGCGGCACAGGTGGTTTGACCAACACTGGAAGTTCCATCGATACGCTGACGATTGTTGGCGGCCGCATACAAAACAATATCAAGAACATCAATACTACGACCCGAAATGTGTTTTTCGATCGGCGGTTTGGAGGCGGCTTTGCTCCTCCCTTCTTCCCTTCTACAACGGTCTCTCCCGGCACTCTCACGAACCCAACACATGCGGTTTCGATCCAGCGCGTGCAGTGGTTGAACCAGACTTCTTATTACTGAGTTTACCCTTCCCATAGGAACAATTTCACGGGCGGCGTTACGCCGCCCTTTTTTGTCATTCACGGGACAACAAGAAGCTTGGCTGGTGAATAAATATGATCGTGGAGCACAGCGCGGCAAGCCGCAACCAAAACCTTACCGCGGATCTACGCGGATGTTCACGGATTGGTTAACGATTTGGCGCGATATGTTTTGTCGAAAATGCTATGGCGCCGGTAACCCAAGTCCCGGCAGAGCCTGCCCTGAGGTAGCAGCCGAAGGGGACGAAGCGAAAATAGCCCAGCACGCCAGTGCTGGGTAGGAGTAAATGAGCGAGTTAAGTCCCGCAGGGACGGCTGGAAATCTTCGCAGGAAGAGAAGATCTTCAGGCATAGTAGTACAGCCGCCCCGGCTGTGATGAAGACGATCTTATGGCGAAAATAACCGCAGACTGAAGATATCTCCGCGCAAATCTGCGGTAAGGTGTCGGTTCTTTGCGGCGCTGTGCTCCACAGTCACTGTCAGGGGCAAGTCCGGACGCTGACCTCTTTTTCGGCCTCTTGATACAAGATCATACGAACGGCTTGGAGCAATTCCAACTGAGAATCGCCGACGATGCAGCCGGCGCCTTGAATCTCCGGCTTGGCCCGGCCAATCTCAAGGATAGGAACTGAAGGACAGTGTCTCTGCAAAAATTCAGCGAGAGTCATTTTCATTCTCGGACCAATCTGCGGGCCGACAACGATTAAACCAAAGGTCTTTTCCGTACATGCAGCCTCAACCTCTTTGAGGCTGATCGCCCCGGAGACTTTGTGGCCAGCATCCTGAAGTGCTTTTTTACGCAGAACCAAGGCGCTTTCAGTAGCACAGATGCACAGCAACTCTGGCATCGAACCTTCTAACTTGGATAGGTCATTTTCCGATGTCGTCCTAGTCTCTGGCACTGGCTTGCTGAGCAGGTATTGAATGGTTTGCACCAGGTATTCCGGGCCTTCCTCCACGCTCACAATGGCATCGGCCATCTGTGCCTGCTCAATATTGGCCAGATAGAGAAAGACGGTTTTTGCCTGCGGAGAAGTCTTTTTCACGTATGCGGCAAGTTGGTTGCGTTCTTGGATTGGAACGCCATGTCCAATCACTACCACTTCGTGCCTATGCTTGCGGAAGAGCCACTTTGCATGGGCTGCCCCGGCGCAGGAAGATACTTCAAACCCGGCGCGTTTTAATGCATCGTTTCGTATTTGCAACAGGTCCTTTAACACTCCGACTGAGAGTATCCGGCTCATGCTCACTCCAGAATCAATAGTTAGTTGGAAATTGCGGCGACTCGGACTAACCGTGAGCAACGGATGAAATCAGCAAAGCAGGCCCTGAATGACCAGTGGCGGGGCTGGATTGGCCAAAGCAAAAAGAAGTGAAACGGGGGTGCTTGGAAGGGCCTGACCCGCCATGCGGGTGATCTGGATCGTCACAATACTCGCCATGGCCAGCAACAGGGCATAGAGCGCTTGTTCAGCTCTAAGCACCCCTAGTTCCAGATCGATTTGAGGGGCGATAAAGATGATCACGACGGCGAGCAACACGACTACGGTTACAGCCAATAACACGCCCGGCCTTGCCCTCAAGAATTGCACGGCAAGAGCGTACCACAACTTTCTTATGTTGATGCAGCCCAAAAGTAACTTCGCGCAAGAGAATTTGCCGGGGGCCTATTTCCCTCTCTGCACCATGACGGTCGCAGCCAACACCGCAACAATGCCCAGCGCCTGCATTCCGCGCAAGGTCTCATTTAAGAACGACACTGCAAACAGGATGGCAAACACCGGCTCCAGGCAACTGGTCACCACCGCTCGGGTAGGATCCAGATACTTCAATCCCGTGAAATAGAAAATATAGGGCAGCAGAATGGAAAAGCAGGAAAACAAAAACAGGAAGACCCACTGCTCAACCGAATAGTGTTGTGCGATCAAACGCCAGGGCGGATTCACCACCAACCACAGGACTGCTGCGCCGAGCAGTGTGTAAGTCATGACCTTTAACTGGTGGTTGCGAGTTACCAGCCTCTGTCCGGTCACGATATAAAACGAAAAAGAGAAAGCCGCAACCATGGCCGCGGTCACACCGCCGGTATTCAACCGGATGTCCGAGCGAAAAAGCCCAATGGCCAAAGCGACTCCCACCATGGCCAGTAAAACAGCGGTAATCCGTTCTACAGTCGCCCGCTGGCGGCCCCGGAGCACCATGTAAAGCAGCACCCAGATGGGCGAGGTGTATTGGAGGATGATTGCCACAGCCACCGTGGTCTTCTGGATGGCTACGTAATAAAAATAGTTCGAACCTGCAATACCCAATGTGCCTATCAGAATGCACAGGACCAGGTCGCGCCCGCTGATCCGAAAAAATTCCCGGCCATAGCGCCAGGACAATGAAACCAGCAACACCAAAACCGCAAAGGTCACCCGCGTCTGGCTGAGGATCAAAGGAGAGATCAGCGAACGTCCGGCAAAGAGGCTGCCGCTGAACACGGCCTTGCCAAAAGCCGCCGCCGCTCCCCAGCAGAGGGTTGCGGCGGCAATAAAGAAGTATCCCCGCCAGGGATGCGCCCTGGCAACGAGCACCTCGCCTGGTTTTTCTGTCTCTACAGACTCAGCTTGCAAGCATCTGGTCCAGTCGGTCAGGATCAAAGCCGATCATCACCTGGTCGCCAACAACAATGGTAGGAGTTGAGCGGCTCTTATAGGTACGAACCAATTCGAAAACAGCCTGCTGATCAACACTCACGTCTTTTACTTCAAACTCAATTCCTCGCTCCGCGAGGAAGGCCTTGGCCCAATTGCAAGGCGGTCACCCGGGCGCGCTGAATACAACAACTTTCTTTTGAGACATGTCGGCTCCTGTGTGAATTGTCTGCGCTGAATTTAAGACTTGGTCGTCATCCGACGTCCGAACTGAGTCCTCGGGATCAGAAAACGCATTCTTACTAGATTCTTCTGTGCTGCTTGCGCTTCATTTTTTCGCGGCCGCCAACAGAATAAACGAGCTTGATCTGGGTGTACACCACAGAAGAGATCGGGAGATCCGCGGCTCGCCGGGACAGATCCGGTGATCGGGGCATCAGGGGCTGGAACCAAGTCAGACTGGAAATGCTCTACCGCCGATTATCAGTCTGCGGTTCAGGATGGATCAGGACTTTAAAAAGTTCGGGAGCAGTCTGTTTAAAACGGATTTCCAGCGCCGTGGAGATATCATGCACGCGGGAAAGCGGCAGATCATCCGGCATGGTGCAATGGCACGACATGTAGACCTTTTCCCTCACCCGCTTGATCTCCACATCGTGCATGTCAAGGATGTCCGGAAACTCATGCATAATTGCTTTAAGTTTTTGCTCAAGGACGGCATCGCGGCTGATCTTCTTGCCCGGCTCGATCGTGCCCGGCTCGCTCTCGATGTGCGTGAGAATCGTTGATATCTCAGGGACTTCATGGCGCATTTGTGACTCAACCTGGGTCACCAGATCATGGGCATTCTTGAGACTAAGGGTTTCGTCCAGCTCCAGATGCTGCTCCACATGCAGCCGCCCACTCAAGTCCTGAACGCTCACGTCATGGACGCTAAAGTTATTACGTGCAGCCACCGCCCTGATCCGGTCAAAAATGTTCTCATGCCCCGTTTCCCTGGGCACCGAGTGGATCACAACGTCGGCATCCGGAAGAATGTCATGCACTGCCACAGAAATTTCGGCCACCACTTGGCCCGACCGTTGGAAGGTCACATTGCGGGCCAGACCGACAGTCAAATCGGCAAAATAGCGGTTCCCTGCGCGCCGAATGCGCGCCCGCTCAACCCCAATGACCCCGTTTACCTTGAGTGCCGCATCAATGATCCGGCCACGATACCCGGGCGGCGCCGCATCCAGCAGGGCATCAATGGTCTGCCGGGCCAGTCGCCAGCTCACATAGACGATCACTCCGGATACCACCAGGGCAGCGATGGAATCGGCCTTATCCAGCCCCGGCGCCGCCCAACGACGCCCAGCCAGCACCAGCAGCAGCCCCAGTGTCACAACCCCACTGGAAAAGATATCTGTGCTGAAGTGCAGAGCATCGGCTTCCAAAGCCTGACTGGCATATTTCTTGGCAATCTTTCTCAGGGCGCGCGAGCGCCACCAATCCACACCCATCGAGGCAAACATCACTCCGAATGCAGCGAAGCTGGGCTCAATGTGTACCGTGTGGTTCCCAGCCAGGCGGCGCCCGGCTTCCCAGAGGATCCAGATACAGGTGAGCAACAGCAGACCAGTCTCAATAAATGCGGAAAAGTTCTCTACTTTGCCATGACCGTATTGATGTTCGGCATCAGCCGGCTTGTCGGACACGCGCACCGATAGTAACGTGATAAAGGCTGCTACCAGGTCCAGGCCGGAGTGGGCCGCTTCAGACAGAATGCCCAGACTTTGAGTGGAAACTCCCACCACCAGCTTCAAAAACGTAATGGCAGCCGCCGAGAGAAAAGAATTCAATGCGACCAGGCGTTTTTCCGCGCGCATGCTATTCGGTACTGGATTAATCTCAGAAGCGGCCACAACTCATTGTCTCAGTTTTTTACAGCGGCTTTCCAGAAGATTGCGTTATCCTACAATGACTTACTTTCCCTAACTCCCTTATCATCTAATAGAAAGGTATATCCCACGATGATTCGAACTTTATTGATCATTGCCTTGGCCGCGGCAGCCGCCATGGCGCAATCGCAAAGTCCAGCTCCCGCTCCAAAATCCCAGTCCTCTTCGCCTGACCACTCCGCCGGAGCTTCGTCCACGGCCAAGAAGTCTTCGACTTCCGGCGGCGCCCAGAATTCTCCAAGTTCGGGCCAGGGGGTGATCACCATTCAGGGCCTGTGCAGCGCTCCTGCCCGCAAAACCAAAGGCGCGGCACCAGCGGACGCCTCTGCATCCTGTACTACCATAGTCACAAAAAAACAGTTTGAGAGCTTTCTTAACCTCATCAACCCATCGCACCAGCCAATCATGCCCGCCCAGCGCCAGCAACTCGCCCAACGGTATGTGGACTTGCTGACGTTTTCGGATGCTGCGAGAAAGGCTGGGATCGAGAATAAACCTCAATTCCTGGAGTCCTTGCCCGTGCAGCGCATGGGTCTGCTGCAACAATTCTATTTGCAGGACCTGGAAGAAAAATACAAAAACCCTTCTCCGCAAGAAATTGAGTCTTACTATAAGCAAAATCAGCAGAAGTACGAAGAGATCAAGGTCCGTCGTATATTCATCCCCAAGACCAGTCCTGTTGCGCAAAACAAGGACGAATACGAAAAAAAAGCCCCCCAGGTCGCCAATGACAGCCGCGAGCGCGCCGCCAAAGGCGAGGATCCAGATCAGATCCAAAAGGACGCTTACTCTACCCTGGGTATCTCCCCTCCAGCGGGTACTACCGATCTTGGCAAACGGCGGCGAGGACTATTTCCTCCCCAACAGGAGACGGAAATCTTTGCGCTGAATCCAGGCGAGGTCACGAAAGTCGAACCGGAGGTCTCCGGTTACGTGATCTATAAAGTGGAGAGCAAAGAGACTGTGCCCATGGAGCAGGTCAAGGAAGAGATTTCACGCACACTGTACCAGCAAAAAATGCGGGCCAAGGTGGACTTGCTCAAAACCGCAGTCCATGCTGATCTTGACCCGCAGTATTTCGGACCGCCCAGCCCAACCACAATACCGCCAATGCCTCCAGGTGCTACTCGAGAAGACAGGCCGGGAAATCCGCGTCCACAGCCCCCTGCCGCTCCTAAACCCAATCCTGCGCCTGTTGCCCCGTCAACACCTCCGCCTGCACCGTCACCGAATCCTTCAGGTCCTCCTAAATAACCATGGCGCAGAAGCCCACAGTTCTCATCACCGGAGTCTCAGGCAATCTGGGACTCCGTGTGCTTAAGGAACTACCGGATTTTCATGTCGTAGGTGTGGATATTCGTCCGCCTGAGAAAGCCGATGGCCTCACCTATTTTGAAAAAACCGATCTTGCCGAAGAACGCTCCTGCGATCAGCTCCTGCAACTGCTTCGCTCCTATCGTCCGGAAGCTGTAATACACCTGGCTTTTATTGTGGATCCGCTGCGGGCCGGGGTACTCGACCGAACGAAAATGTGGCACATCAACGTAGCCGGCGCAGGGCGCGTTGTCGAGGCGGTCGCTGAACACAATCGCATGTTGGGCGGCATGCATAAATTTATCTTCCCCAGCAGCGTCTCCGTCTACGGACCCGAGCTCGCCAAACCTGTTTCAGAAGATGCGCCCTTGCACGCGCATACCTTTCCCTATGCTCTGGACAAAAAGGAAGTGGACATCGCCATTCAGTCCCGGGCCAAAAGCCTGAAATGCAGGACGTATATTCTGAGACCGCACATTTTCGCCGGACCTACGATCCAGAATTACCTGCTGAACATCCTTCGAGGCATCCCAGGTGGCCACGGACCGCTGGCCGAGCGGTTGCGGCAGCGTGGAACCCGCCTGCCCTTGTTGCTCCCGTCCGGGGGTAATTATCTGGAGCACAAATTCCAATTCGTCCATGTCGATGATGTTGCCCGCCTGATTGCCCATATCATCCGCCGTAAGCAGTTTGATCCCCAGTTAACCATTATGAATGTTGCGGGAAGAGGCGACCCAGTCTCTTTGGGATCATGCGCTCGTTTGGCTAATCTGGAAATCAAGCGCGTCCCAGGACGAGGCTTTTGCCGACTGATGCTGCGCCTGTTGTGGGGATTGGGTATATCAGATGTTCCTCCTGAGGCCCTGCCCTATCTGCTGGGCTCTTACACTATGGAGACCGCCCGCCTGCGTGTTTTCTTAGGAGACGAATACCGCAAGGTGATCAAATACACCTGCGAGGAAGCCTTGGCAGATGGCTTGACCAGCATCCCGCAGCAAGCGGCCGTGAGCCAGTAGCAAGCAAACCTTACCGCGGATTTACACGGATGTGCGCGGATTCCTCCACAGTTACTCCCCCTGAAGATCTGTGTCACCCACTCCGGGATACCTTAACCGTTGCGTATCTTTTTCCCCCGATACAGTCCGGCAATCCCGAATGTATACGGCTTCCAGTTCACGTTTACGAAACCCATCGTTTCCATTCTCTTGAGCATTTCCCCCGGCGCAGGGAATTTGTGCACTGAAGCTGGCAGGTATTCATAAGCGCCTTTTACGCCGGAGATCAACCTGCCGATCCGGGGCAGGATGTTACGAAAATAAAACCCGTACACCTTTCCCATCAATCCGCCGGGCTCGCTGAAATCGAGGATTCCCATCTCTCCTTCGGGCTTTAGGACGCGAAAAATCTCCTGCAAGCCTGCGTCGTAGTTGGCCAAGTTTCGAAATCCAAACGCCGAAACCACCAGGTCCATACTGCTGTCCGGCAGCGGCAAATGAAGCGCATCAGCTTCAACCGGTTGGATCGTCCGGCTGCGGAATTTCTCCAACCCGTGGTGCAGCATCGGATGAGAGAAATCCAGGGCATAGATGCGCGCATTCGGTCCAATCGCGCGCAAAGCCACAGACATGTCGCCAGTGCCGGCGCACAGGTCAAGCACGCATGAATCATTACGCTGGAGGATGTGGCTGAATGTCTTCGCTGTCTTGCGCCACCAAAGGCGGTCGATGTTGACGGAAAGCGTGTGGTTGAGAAAGTCATAACGCGGAGCAATCTCATCAAACATCCGCTGGACGGCGCGGGCGGCTGATTGTTCGTCTGTGGATCCGGCAGGTGTAGTGCCTGTGGTTTTGACCTGCTCAGGCATGGTTCCTTATCTGCTCCACAGCGTTGTAAATCACTTCGGGCGGGACCTCGCTGGTAATCTTCACTTTGCCGATTCTCTGCGGAAGAACAAAATGGATTGTCCCGGCTACTGTCTTCTTGTCCGCCGCCAGGTGTCCGACAACGTCATTAGTTGTGGCATTAAATGGAGGCAATGGACCGTAGCTGGAAACCGCAGATGCAATCTGCTCCGCTGTTTCTGGAGTGCAAGCGCGGACATCACGAGCAATGGCTGCCGCTGCAATCATGCCCCAACCGACCGCTTCGCCATGCAGCAACTGCAAATATCCAGTGGCTGCCTCCAACGCATGGCCGATGGTATGTCCGAAGTTGAGGATACGGCGCAAATCAGACTCGCGCTCATCGGCGGAAACCACATTGGCCTTTACCCGGACCGAATCAATAATGATCCGTTCCAGCGCCTTGCGGTTTCGCTCCCGGATTCTTTGCGACGCGCGGGCCATGAATTCAAAAAGTTTCCGATCGCGGATCACACCGCATTTGACCGCTTCAAACAGCCCCGAACGAAATTCACGGTCCTCCAGCGTCTCCAGCATCATAGGATCGACCAGCACCGCGCGGGGCTGATGAAAGGTGCCGATCAGGTTCTTTCCGGAACGTAGATTCACTCCGGTCTTGCCGCCAATACTGGCATCTAGCTGTGCCACGACCGTTGTAGGGAGCTGTACTACCGGCACGCCCCGCAGGAATATCGAGGCCAGGAAGCCGGCGCCATCGCCGATGACCCCGCCTCCAAATGCCACCAGCAGAGACTTGCGGTCAGCGCCGGCCTGCACCATCTGCTCCGCTGCTTGCTCGATCGTCGCGAGTCGTTTGGCTGGCTCGCCATCGTTCATCTCTAAAACCTGATACTTGAGCTTGGCGCGGCGAAATGATTCCTCTAGCTTTTCACCCCAATGGTGGCGCACGGTAGGTGAAGTAATCACGAACACCTGGGAGTTCTCTGAAGGCCGCAAGCGTGCAATAACTCTTCCGGCATGACGCAGCAGCCCGGCGCCGATCAGCACTTCATAGCTGTTCTGACTGAGTTTGACCCTTATTTTTTCCACGCAAAGTCATCATATAGCAAATAAGAATCGGGGGATTGGAGATCGAATTATCTGCTGGAGAATGCGTAGGGCCGGTTTTAAGCAGTTTATCAACAGAGAAGGATGCCACTTCAACTCCTGGACCCGTAACCAGACCTTTCCGATGCATCGATGTCCTGATCACCCGATCCCCCGATGATCCGATCTTCCGATATCTTCCGATCTTTCCCAGGTGTCTTGCGGCTCATATACTGTTACCATTCTCGATTCATGAAGAAGCTGCCTGAGCAGGTAGATTTTATCGTCGTGGGGGCCGGTGTTGCCGGACTGCGGGCAGCTATTGCTTTGGCGGAGGCAGGCAAGGTATTAGTCCTGACCAAGCTGGAGCTCACGGAATCAGCCACGCAGTACGCTCAGGGCGGTATCGCCGTAGCGCTCAGCGATGAAGATGAGATTGGTCTCCATCTTCAGGACACCATCAACGCCGGCGATGGCATCGTGAATGAGACCGCCGCTCGTGTCCTGGTGGAAGAAGGTCCGGATCGCATCCAGGAGCTGATCGAGTGGGGCACACACTTTGATCGCAATGGCACCAAGCTCACCTTCAGCCGCGAGGCCGCCCACAGCCGCAGCCGCATCATGCACGCCCACGGCGACTCCACTGGACGCGAAATAGGCCGTGCCCTTTACGCCAAGGCCGGAACCCTGAAACACATCTCCTTTTGTGAGTTTGAATTTATCTCGCAACTGTACTTGGAAGACGGACGCGTCTGCGGTGTGGAGTTGATCTCACCCAAAGGCGAGGGCCATCTGGTGAAAAGCTCGGCCGTCCTGTTGGCCACCGGCGGGGCCGGACAGCTTTACAGCAATACGACCAATCCTGCCGTAGCCACTGCGGATGGAGTGGCGATGGCCTATCGCGCCGGGGCCGAGATCAGTGACATGGAGTTCGTGCAATTTCATCCCACAGCATTGCATGTAAAGAATGCACCGCAGTTTCTTCTTTCTGAAGCTTTGCGTGGCGAGGGAGCCGTGCTCCGCAATGCCGAGCTGCACCGCTTTATGTCCAAATATCACGAGGCAGGGGAGCTTGCCCCGCGCGACGTTGTAGCCCGCGCCATTGCTCACGAATTAGAGGTTTGCCGCCTGAAAGATCCGGTAGTTTATCTGGACCTGACTCACCGCAAGGCAGACTACATCAGGGCCCGTTTCCCTCGCATTTATGAGACGTGCTTGAAATACAACGTTGACTTGACGATTGATTTGGTTCCGGTGCGTCCAGCCGCTCATTATCTGATGGGTGGCGTGCGTACTGACCTTCATGGACAGAGTAGCTTGCCTGGCTTGTACGCTGCCGGTGAGACCGCCTGCACGGGCGTCCACGGGGCCAATCGTCTGGCCAGTAATTCTCTGCTGGAGGGCATTGTGTTCGGCGCGCGCGCAGGAGAGGCCATACGCGAGGAATTGAGCAAAGCCATCACTCCCACAGCTAAATCCGTGGCAACCACACACAATCCTGCCGACCACAGCCCCAAAGGCGACACCGAAACTTTTATCCGTGAACTGCAGCAACTTATGTGGAACAAGGCCGGCATCGTGCGCACCAGCTCAGGGCTCAAAGAAGCACAGCAGCAATTGCAGACGCTTTCCGAACGGCTTCCTCTGCCGGTATCACGTCGGGCCTGCGAGGCGCGCAACCTCCATACCGCTGCTCTACTTGTTACCCGCTCTGCCCTTGCCCGCCTGGAAAGCCGGGGCGCACACTACCGCACCGACTACCCCGAACACAACGATGCCAAGTTCAAAAAGCATTCAGTAACTACAGAAAAAGGCGTGAAGTTTGAATGAAGATTGCAAATGTAAATAGTACTTCGCTATAAGAAGAGACTCGCATTTCTTTGAACTTGAGATATTTCGTTTGGGGCAGAGATGTCAACCCTAGTTATTCTCCAGTTTTCCTCTGCATCGCTAACAATCAGATTCGTGCTGGGCCGCGACGGAGTTTTTGCGAAGATTTTCTTTGCTTTTCCTCGTGTCCTTCGTCTTTAACTTCGTGTTCCTTCGTGGTTAAGGGTTTTGGTTTCCTCTGCTTCCTCTGTTCCTCCGTGTTTCAAAGGTTTTGTTTTGATTGCGGCTTACCGTGCTGCGGCCTCTCTCTCCGGTGAGTAAAGGTTTTGGAATGCAGACTCAGTTTAGGCAATTCCCATTTGCCGCCAACCGCCAAAAAGCGCATAATTTTCATCATGCTTTTGCTAAAAGCTCTCTTTGATCGTCTGCGGAGGCTCTTCCGGCGTTCCACGCCGCCTGAACCCCGTGATCCGTATGCGGGCGTACGAGAACCGGTCAGGAAATGGCCTCCAACACGTAGCGGTGAGGTGGCCTTGGCTGAGCCAGACGAGGATTAAGACACTCCATCCTTACTTCTAGCAATAATCCAGCAACCGGGATTGCGCTGATTGGTCCAATGCCATTTTCAATGATTGAATTTCCCATTACCAGCGTTCATGTCCTTCTGGTCGCCTTTTTCTGCTTCTCCATGCATCCCCTCTTGACGTAGAATTTTCTTCCACTCCATACCTTAAAAGATCGGGCATTTTTGTGCCCGATCGCTCATTTTGAAAAGGAAAACAGCTATGAGCACCTCTGGATGGAGTAAGGCACTCCCTGTTGTTTGTCTGCAATTCCTATTTCTGGTAACAGCGGCCAGCGCACAAAATACAATCCGTGTTCCAGCCGATCAACCCACCATTCAGCAGGCCATTGGTATCGCGCAGAATGGGGATACTGTCCTGGTTGCACCCGGCACTTATTTAGAAAACATAGATTTCCTCGGCAAAGCCATTACGGTTGCGAGTTCCGGCGGCGCTTCCGTAACCACGATTGACGGCGGCAACAAAGCATCGGTGGTGACTTTCAAGACCAGTGAGGGGAATAACTCCATCTTGCAAGGATTTACGATCACCCATGGGACAGCCAGCTTCGAAGGCGCTGGAATCATGATTAGTTCCGCCTCGCCCACCGTTGAAAACAACATCATCACTGCCAACCAAGGCTGCCAGGGAGTCGGTGTGGCCGTAGGATTTGGTTCGCCAATCATTCGAAGCAACACCATCAGCAACAACATCCAGGCCACTTGCAGCGGTGGAGACGGCGGTGGTATCTCTGTTCGAGGAGTCGGGACTTCTCAGATTTTGAATAACATCATCACCGGCAACCAAATTTCGGGAGGGGGAGATGGCGGTGGAATCGGTCTCAATGGCTCATCGGCGACCATCGTTGGCAACACGATCCAGCACAACCATGTATTCAATGATGGTGGCGGGATCAGTCTCATCAATGCGGACTCCGCCAATATCATCCAGAATCTGATTACGGACAACAGCGCCAACGGCAATGGGGGAGGAGTCTTCTGGAGCGTTCCCAGCGGCAACCGCGGGCCTCTGCTGGTCAACAACACAGTTGCCAACAACACCGCCGGATCGGGCTCCGCTGCCTTTTCGGTTGGATTCGTCGCAAATGTGAGACTCGTAAATAATCTGTTCATCGGTCACGCAGGAGCCGTGGCTGTGAACTGTGACGGGGCATTTAATCCGACTCCTCCAACCTTCAGTTTCAATGACGTTTTCAGTAACGGAGCGGCAGCTTATGCCGGCGCCTGCCCTGATGTAACAGGCTCCAACGGCAACATCTCCCAAGATCCGCTGTTTGTAAACCAGGCTAGTGCGGACTATCACCTGCAATCTTCACCGGCTATCGATGCCGGCAGCAATGTCGCTCCTGATTTGCCACAGCAGGACCTGGATAACAATCCAAGAGTCGCGATTGGAAGTGCGCCAGTCTGCGCCAGCACGATTGATTTAGGCGTCTATGAGTTTGTCCTGACCAATGCTGCAGCCCTCTCGCCTGCAAGTCTTACTTTTGCCAAGCAGGCTGTGGGCGCCACCAGCCCGTCGCAAGCACTTACCTTGAGCGCCACGCAGGGCTGCTTCCAGATCTCTTCGGTTCCTGTGACTGGCGATTTTGCCCAAACAAATAACTGCCCAACGACTTTAGCCAGCGGCAATAGCTGCTCCATCCAAGTCATTTTTAGTCCCACAGCAGTCGGCCCCCGGAGCGGGACGCTGGCCGTGAATGGAAATTCCCAGGGAGCGGCGCCCTCTGCCACTCTCACTGGCCAGGGTGGAACAGTCGTTGCGAATGTTTCTCCTGCCAGCTTGGATTTTGGAACCCAGCTTATACATACCACCAGCGCCGCCCAAGTGGTAACGCTCTCGAATAGTGGAGACCTTGCGCTGCAGATCAGCAGCATCAGTACAACGGGCGATTTTGCCCAAACCAACAACTGCCCTGCCTCGCTCCCTTCTGGGACAAGCTGCTCCATTAACGTCGCATTCACGCCTCTTCACTCGACCAGCGAGACTGGCACGCTGACCGTTTCCAGCAACGGAGGATCACCTGTTGTGAGCCTCTCTGGAACAGGAATCGCTCCGCAAATGACCGAATCGCCTCGCAGTCTCACCTTCCCTGGTCAATCCATTAACACAACCAGCGCCGCCCAGGTAATTACGCTCAGCAATACTGGCACTGCGCCTTTACAGGTCTCTTCGATCTCGACAACCGGGGAGTTTGCTCAGACCAACAACTGCCCTGCCTCGCTCGCTCCAGGTGCAGCCTGCTCCATCAGCGTCACCTTTACTCCCACAGGCGGATTCACTCGCAATGGCACGCTGGTAATCCAGAGCAATCCAATTCCTGAGACCGACGGTCTGGCCCTCATCGGCACAGGCCTTGTTCCAGCCCCAGCATTTGCTGTAACCAATCTGAACTTCGTTACCCAGAGGGTCAACACTACTAGCCCTGCGCAGATCTTTACTTTGACCAATAATGGCAACGGAACCCTGGTCAACAACGGCATCTTCACTACCGATTCTGAGTTCGCCCAGACCAATAACTGCGGTGCAACGCTTGCTCCCAATCAAAGCTGTAACATTTCTGTAACTTTTACCCCCACCTCGCGGGGGGCAAAATCCGCCACGCTTAGCCTGAATACCAGCCAGCAGATTACCGTTCCTACTGTGGGTCTTTCTGGAACTGGTGTAGCAGCAATAGCTTCCCTCACACCGAGCCTTGCCTTCCCAGCCCAGGTTGTGGAAACAACCAGTTTTCTGAACGCCATTCTCGCAAACAATGGAGATGCATCCCTGGACATTTCGAGTATTGTCATTTCAGGCGATTACTCGCAGACCAATTCATGCCCTCCAAGCCTGGCCCCTGGCGGTTCGTGCACCATTCAGGTGGGCTTCACCCCCGCTACCAGCGGACTCAGAACTGGCTTGCTCACGGTTACTGACGATGATCTCGCCAGCAGCCAACAAAGTTCAACCCTCAATGGGACCGGTTTAGATTACGTTCTTAGCGCCTCGCCAGCGAGTGTGACCATCACGGCCGGAGCTACCGCCTGGTACACCGTCACCTCTACTGCTTCAGGCGGAGCGTTTCCCAACGCAGTCTCATTCACATGCAGCGGAATCCCGACCAGATCGAGCTGCTCCTTCTCTCCAGCCTCAGTAAGTCCTGGGTCAAGCTCGGCATCGTCCACGCTAAGCATCGCCACCACCTCGAGGCACGGCGGGAAAGGAACTCCAGCAGGTACCTACATCATCACGGTAACTGGAAAGTCGGGCAACTTAACTCACCCTACGACCGTGAAACTCATTGTCCAATAACAACTTAGCAATGTTGAAGAGCGGCGCTGACGCGCCGCTCTTCAACAAAAATTTCGCCATGCGCAGGCCACCCCCAGTGCGCCCCGGTGCCCCATCAGGCATACCCTCGAAATAGGCGTGTTAAACTGAATACTCTTTAACAAATGCTAGGTAACCAACTGCCTTTCTTTCACGTCTTATTGCTTTCAAGGCCCAGGTTATCAGGCAGTTTTTGTCCCTTCAGATTCCCAGTAGTACAGCGCTGAAAACGTTTGCGGGAGTGTCTCGCAGGGGCGGAAAGCCTTGCCAGCGAGATTGGGCCCCATGCGAAGGATACCTACTAGACGAACAGGTGGTAAATGGCTTACGTTTCCCCAGAATCCAAGTGGTATGTTGCAGAACTGATTGAGGAGATCACCATAGAGGGCGATCCCCACAACGTCGTCCATCGTAATGTAACCCTCATCTATGCCAATTCGCCGGAAGAAGCGTATGGCAAGGCCCTCACGTTGGGCAAAGAAAACGAAGGTTCTTATGAGAACCCGGAGCGCAAACTGGTTCGCACCAAGTTCTGGGGGTTAGGCGAGTTGAACGTGCTCCACGATGACCTGAAGCATGGAGCCCAGTTTTACCAAGAGCAAATTGGAGTACCTGGCGAAAAGCTTAACCGATGGGTCTTGCCTAAGAAGAATTTGAGCGCCTTCCTTCCGTTGAAAGCCACGGCTGCGACTAACCATAGCTCCACTGCGCAACAAGACCACAATCAGGCAAAGTCATTGAACCACGGAGGAAGAGAGTAAGCAGAGAAAAAGTAAGTTGTCGCACAAAATGACCGATCTTCAGAGCACTCGCTTTTACTAGCGGCTTATGTCATCCTTTTGACATGGAAGAAAAGAAGCCGCAACCTGAACCCACAGGTAAGTTTGCCGAAGTCAAGAAAAAGGCCGCTGAACTGCGGGCGAAGAAGCAAGCCGCGCGCGCGGAAGCCGACCGGGCCGCAGCACAGATCGCCAGGGACGAGACTGAAGACAGCTAGCGGAAAGCAGAAGATCCCGGAGCCTGTCCTTGAGCGCAGCGAAGGGTCTCTCTGTATTACAAAGGTTTTGGTGTATCAGCGCGAATCAGTGAATCAGCGTTATCAGCGGTAAGAAGTTGGTTTTGTCTTCTCCGCGTCTTCGCGCCTCCGTGGTGTATTGGTTTCTGTGGTTGCAGCTCTGTCACTCTGTGCCCACAAGACAACTTATCCGCGAATATATCCGCGCAAATCCGCGTAAGATTTTTGGTTGCGACTATTTCTTCTTCGGGAACAGTACAGAGGCCAAGACAGATCCTGCCAGAACCACAGCAATCACAACCAGCACAATCCATGTTGGAAGTTCGTATTTGATGGCTACCAGCATCTTGACGCCGATAAACATGAGCACGAGCGCCAGCCCATAATTCAAGTGGTGAAAGAGCTTCATGAGCGAGGCCACCAGGAAAAACAGGGCCCGTAGCCCTAGAATTGCAAAGACATTGGACGTGTAGACAATAAACGGATCCTGAGTGATGGCCAGAATGGCTGGAATTGAATCTGTGGCAAACAGTATGTCGGTGGTCTCTACTACCAACAGAACGATAAAAAGCGGCGTAGCCAGGCGCTTCCCATTCTGCACAGTGAAAAACCTGCTGCCTTCATAATTTTCGCTCACCCGCAGAAACTTGCGCGCCCCTCGGAGTACCACATTGCGCGAGGGATCCCTTCCCTCTTCGTCTCCTTCAAACATCAGACGGAAGCCGCTGTAAATCAGGAACGCGCCCAACAAATATAGGATCCAATGAAAGCGGCTTACCAGAGCCACGCCACCAAGAATAAAGCTGGCGCGCATCACCATTGCCCCTAGAATCCCCCATATCAGCACCGTTCTCTCCTGTTCAGGAGGAACTTTAAAATAAGCGAATAACAGAATAAAAACAAAGAGGTTATCAACGCTCAGCGCTTCTTCAATCAGGTATCCAGTCAAGAATTCGAGGGCCTTGGCGGGGCCCATCCAGTGGTGGACAATTGCCGCAAAACCGATGGCCAGGGCAATCCAGATGGCGCTGTTGAGCAAGGCCCGCTTGAAGGGAATGGTCCGTCCGTCCCGGTTGCCGACTGCCAGATCAATGAAAACCAGGACTAGGATAACGACGTTAAAGATAATCCAAAAACTGATTGGCATTGGTTACTGGCCGGCGTCTCCCATCCCCAAGAACTCGCCTCCGCTAGAGCTGCCGCGGCGGTAGTAGTAGATCCCAACGATCAGCTTCACTGTGAAGTAAGTACAGCGTATTTCAAAAATGCCGTTCATAATTCTTTGGGTGGAAGAGCAGGCCTTTAGGCCTGCGTTACTGGCCCTAAAACGGCCAGGGCTTTTTAGCCCTGGCGACGAAACGCCTATTTTTGAAACATGCTCTAGCGACAACCGGCCAATTAGTCCATGAGAGTTGCATTCGGTCCTGAATTACTGCTTCACACGGCCATGTGTACCGTTTACCCAGCCCGACCATAGATCGAACCCTTTGAGTTGATCATCAAGGTGGGTCTCTCGAATCAGTGACTCAATCTCTCCGCGGCTTTGCCGTGGTCCCAAGCGCTCTGGACTATCGGCGATCGCATAGGCCAGATATGCGGCCTCAGCTACGTGCTTGTTGAGCTGTGGTATATCAACTTTATCGTAGGTATCGGAATATGCGTGATAGTTGATGAGGTAATTGGCCTCTTCCTGATTGGCGACCAAGGTAGGCACGCCTTCCAGCAGGAAATCCAGGTTATCGGTGCCCACAGAGGCGTCGGTGGTCACATTGGCGGCATCGAATTGCTTAAGGGGTTCCAACAGGCGTGTAACCGCATCGGCGATGTCCTTTCTTCCTCCCAGGGAAAAGCCTGTTGTACGCCCGGTGCCAGAGTCCCAGGTCAACATGGCGATTGCCTTGTCCAATTCAGCACGATGGCGAAGAACATACGACCACGAGCCAAGAGTGCCCTCTTCTTCGCCGGTGAACAGCGCGAAGCGTATGGTGCGCCGGGGCTGAAGACCTGCGGCCTTGATGGCCCGCAAAGCTTCTACCACCAGCGCGGCATTGCAACCGTTGTCCAGCGCACCCGTTCCCAGTTCCCAGGAGTCGAGATGTGCCCCTAGAACCACGTATTCATCAGGCTTCTCCCGCCCGCGAATCTCAGCCACAACGTTATGCGAAATAATAGGGCCGCCCACCTTGTTGGGAATCGAATATCGCATCATCACTTTTTTGCCTTCGGCCAGCAGGCGTGCAATCCGTTCACCGTCTTCTCGGGCTACCAGAAATTGAGGATATTTGTTGATGCCTTCTTCAAAGTTGCCGATATGGCGATAAAGCAAATCGTTGGGCCGCGTGGAGATGAACGCCACTGCTGTAACACCCGCCTGCTTCGCTGCCTGAATCAGTGGCCCTTGCCGGAAATACTCTTCGAACAAATCTTCCCAGGCCTTCATGACGTTGGAGTGCACCAGTGCAACTGCGCCCTTGATATTGCCGGCTTTCTTGAAATCTTCTGCTGTCCCAAATCCCACATCGACCACTCGCGCTCCTTGCGGTAGAGAGCTTGAGGGCGCGGTCCAGGTCAGAGAGGTGGCACGCACTCGAAATCGCGTGGGACTGACAACTTCAACTTGCGTATTCCCTTCCATCCATGAGGAACTTATCTTGACCGCCTCCGTGTGGACGCTGTCTGCGCCGGCCGCTTTGAAAGCATTAACCCCCCATTGCACGGCGCGCTCCATGGCCGGCGTTCCCGGCACCCTGCCGCCGATCTCGTCGGTCAGCACGCGCAGATTTTTCTCCAGGGTGGGGGCCTGCTGCGCCTCTTGGATCAGCCTGTCCGGGGAGGTCTGAGCAAGGAGACTGCTGGAAATCACCAACAGCATCAGAACTGTGAAATTTCGCATGACAGGGATTAAAAACGAAACCGGCTCAAAGTGGAAGAGGAAATTGAGAAGGAGAGGGTGTCCTGCATTTAGAATAGTTGTATATCTATGGCAGATCGTTTGTATTTGAGTATCTGGTTTCCAAGCTTCCGCGAGCAGGAGATGACGCCCCGTCTTCTCTCTGTGTTGCGACTGTTCCCTTTTTCCGAAAAACGGCCGGGAATCGGCTATCTGGGTGTGCATAGCATCTCCTGGAGTGAGCCGCTTCTTTTTGAGCAGACCTTCGATTCCCGCATCGATCCTGAACGGGCCCTCACTCTGGCCGGTGAATTCCTGCATGAAGACAATGCCTACGAACTGGAAGTCATGTGGGACTTATGGGTACCCGTTCAAGAAGGGGACCTGGATACCACCTGGGAAATCCACCCTCAAACCGTAAAGCTCATCGCTTTTGGTACCCGGTTTGAAGACGCCACCTACCAGCAGAACGGCCACATCCAGGCGGACTTTGGCCTGGATACTCCTTTCCTCTATGAAGACGTGGAATTCACCCACGCCGTGGAGCAGCGAATCAAATCCAACGTGCAGAAGCTGGTGAACTTTACCAATGCAGTAGAGAAAAACTGCGGTATCAGCGGCCGCGTGCTTTGGTCCGAATCGGAAGATAATCTTGCTCAAAAACTGATCGAGCGATTGCAGAAAGTGCAATAAGAAGCACTCAGCACTTGGCAGTCAGCCCCGTAACATCTTCGATAGAGCAGTAGTATCAGAAACCTCTGACAATAGCTGTGGCACAGCGCGGCAAGCCGCAACCAAAAACCTTACTGCGGATCTACGCGGATGTTCACGGATTGGTTAACGATTTGGCGCGATATGTTTTGTCGAAAATGCTATGGCGCCTGTAACCCAAGTCCCGGCAGAGCCTGCCCTGAGGTGGCAGCCGAAGGGGACGAAGCGAAAATAGCCCAGCACGCCAGTGCTGGGTAGGAGTAAATGAGCGAGTTAAGTCCCGCAGGGACGGCTGGAAATCTTCGCAGGAAGAAAAGATTTTCAGGCATAGTGGCGCGGCTCGGCTTTGGTGAAGGATCAGAGAGCAACTCCAAACGTCTGTTGTACGACAAAGCTTTGGAACTATTCGTTGCTCTACCATGCGCTTTGAGCCACACGAAAATGTCAAAGGGCTGAATGCTGACTGCCAAGTGCTGATTGCTCCTTGAATTCCTCTGCCATAGCAGCTTGGGCTGCTGCCAGGCGAGCGGTCAGCACTCTATAGGGTGAACAGGAAACATAGTTCAATCCCAGCTTGTGGCAAAACTCAACTGAACTAGGATCTCCGCCGTGCTCGCCGCAGATGCCAATCTTTAGCATCGGGCTGGTGTGGCGTCCTTTTTCAACGGCCAACTGCATCAGCCTTCCAACACCTTCCTGGTCCAACGTGGCAAAGGGATCGTTCTTAAGGATGCCCCGCTCCACATAAACAGGCAGGAACTTATTGATGTCGTCCCTTGAAAAACCGTAGGTAGTTTGGGTAAGGTCATTGGTGCCAAAGCTGAAGAATTCAGCTTGGTCTGCAATCTCATCGGCCACCATACAGGCACGTGGCAACTCAATCATGGCGCCTACCATGTAGCCTAGGCGCAATCCTCTTTCCTCGAACACCTGCTCAGCCACCCGGCGCACAATGGCCTTTTGGTGGGCCATCTCGTTTACCATACCGGCCAGGGGAACCATGACTTCCGGAAAAACGTTCACACCAGCACACGCCACATTTACCGCAGCCTCGAAGATGGCACGTACCTGCATCTCAGAGATTTCCGGATAAGTAATGCCCAGCCGGCATCCGCGATGCCCCAGCATAGGATTGATTTCGTGCAGCTCTTCCACACGGCGCAATACCTGGCGTGCCTCCTGAAGGCGAGATGACTGCAGATCAGTCAACTCCAGACGTGCAATCTCAACCATCAGCTCTTCCCTGCTGGGCAAAAACTCGTGCAAAGGAGGGTCAAGCAGGCGGATCGTAACCGGAAAACCGTCCATGGCCCGAAAGACGCCTTCAAAGTCCTCGCGCTGCATAGGCAGCAGTTTGTCCAGAGCAGTGCGGCGTTGTTCTTCTGTTCTGGCCATAATCATGGCCCGGATATGAGGGATGCGGTCTTCGGCAAAGAACATGTGCTCTGTACGGCACAGTCCTATTCCTTCAGCTCCGAAAGTACGCGCTTGAATTGCATCTCGAGGGATATCGGCGTTGGCGCGGACACGCAACTTGCGAAAGGGCTCCGCCCAGGAAAGCAGGACTTGCAATTCAGGATCGTCGGGCTTGGCCGGGACTGTGTTGAGCTTGCCTTTGATGACCCGGCCTGTCGTCCCATCGAGCGATATCCAGTCGCCCTCTTTCAATTTGAGTGGGCCTACGTGCATCTCTTTCTTCTTGTCGTTCACTTCGATCTCGCCTGCGCCCACAATGCAGCACTTGCCCATGCCGCGCGTCACCACTGCTGCATGGCTGGTCATGCCGCCGCGTGATGTAAGAATTCCGGCGGCCACCTCCATACCATGAATGTCCTCGGGCGTTGTCTCGGCGCGTACCAGAACCACTGGGACCTTGGCTCCGCCATTGCTGTTGCCGGCCTTGGCCACAGCATCGTCGGCTGTAAAGACAATCTGTCCCACAGCGGCTCCCGGAGATGCAGGAAGTCCCTTGGCAATCACCTCCACCGAATCGCCGCTTTCATCAAGCTTGGGAACCAGAAAATCGTAAAGCTGATTAGGATCAACCCGGAAGATTGCCTCCTGCTGGGTGATGAGGCCTTCGTTCACCATATCGATAGCCACACGCACTGCGGCCCTTCCTGTGCGCTTGCCATTGCGGGTCTGGAGCATGTACAGGCGGCCTTCCTGAATGGTGAATTCAAAGTCTTGCATGTCGCGGTAGTGTGTCTCCAGCCGCGAGGTAATCTCACGCAACTGCTGGTAACACTGCGGCATGTATTTTTCCAGCTCGCTGATGTGCAGCGGCGTACGAATGCCCGCCACCACGTCCTCACCCTGGGCGTTCATCAGCACTTCCCCATAGAACTCTTTTGCCCCGGTAGCCGGGTTGCGAGTAAATCCCACACCGGTACCGCTAGTCTCGCCCATGTTGCCGAAGACCATACATTGAACATTGACTGCCGTGCCCAGATCATCGGGAATGTTGTTGATGCGGCGGTAAACTTTGGCCCGTTCGTTCTGCCATGAACGAAAGACAGCATTGCGTGCCAGCCTTAGTTGCTCCATTGGCTCTTGCGGAAATTCCCGGCCGGTGTGCCGGCGCACCACCTTTTTGTATTGCGCGATAATTCCTTTGAGATCGCCGGCGGTAAGCTTTGTGTCCTGGATAACACCGCGCTTCTTCTTCAGCGCATTAAAAATTTCGTCAAATGCCTCTTTGTGAATGTCGAGCACCACGTTGCCGAACATCTGGATCAGACGGCGATAAGAATCGAAGGCAAACCGCTCGTTCCCCGTTTTGACAGCCAGGGCAGTTACGCTCTGGTCATTCAGGCCCAGGTTCAGGATAGTATCCATCATGCCGGGCATGGAAAATTTAGCTCCCGAACGGACGCTTACCAGCAGCGGATTCTTACCCATGCCCAGCTTCTGTCCTTGTAAAGCTTCCAGACGGGCCAATGCTTCCAGCATCTGCTGGTCAACTTCTTCTGAGACACGACCGCTCTTCATGAACTCCCGGCAAGCTGCTGTCTGAATGGTGAATCCAGGAGGAACAGGCAACCCGGCATTGGTCATCTCCGCCAGCCCGGCGCCCTTGCCGCCTAGCTCGTCCTTCATTTTGCCGGTACCTTCGGCCTTGCCTGCGCCAAAGAAGAAAACATACCGCTTTGCCGTGTGCGCTACCGGCGCTCGATTCAGCATCAAGTCAGAAAGGGGCGCTATGCTCATCGCTTCTCCTCCGCACAATCCGTTTCTTGGATGCAAGTATAGGCAGGAAGGTGTTGGTATTGGATGGGAGCTAGGTCACAGCGGACTAGTGGGACGAGGCGACCCAAAACAGAAACCTTTGCAATGCAGCGCGGCAAGCCGCAACCAAAACAAAACCATTGAAACACGGAGGAACAGAGGGAGCAGAGGAAAGTAAAGAAAATCTTCGCAAAATCCTTCACGGCCTAACACGAATCTGATTGTTAGCAATACAGAAGAAACAGAGGAAAAGAAAACCAGCTTTTCGGATCGCATACCTGCTACTTCCACTCATCTTTTTTAGCGGTTCGATCCAGCAGCAGAACGATACTTATTATTCAGAATTCTCGCGATACCACCATCCCGCATATGAACAACATTGAAATTCAACAAAAGCCCAAACGGCTTGTTCGCCAATCGAAGATATGTAAGAAGCTGGGCCTTGTGAATGGGTAGAATAGCATCAACACATTTGAGTTCGACGATAACTTTATTCTCAACCAAAAGATCAATCCTGTACCCTGACTCCAAGCGCAACCCATCGTAAAAAACCGGAAGAGCTACTTCAGCCTGAACCACTAGATCTACTTTCTGAAGTTCGTGCTTTAAGCAAGTCTTATAAACACTCTCCAGCACGCCTGGTCCAATCTGCGAGTGGACCTTCAGAGCGGCAGTAATGATCCGCCCAGTAATTTCGTTTATTTCCATCTCTCCTCTGTTTATTCGCCCTTACTTCGGTTCCTTGTGGGTTAAAATTTGGTTTTCCTCTGCTTCCTCTGTTCCTCTGTGTTTCAAAGGTTTTGTTGGGTTGCGATTTGCCACGATGTGTTGCGAAGATTATCTTCGTTCGGTCACAATTTCGGAGAAATCAGCGATGCTGGAAAACTCATCGACCAGCGACTGCAACAGTCCCAGACGATGAGCGCGCAGCTCTTCGTCCTCGACCATCACCATCACTTTGTCGAAAAAGGTATCGATCAGAGGACGTAGACGGGAAATCTCCAGCAAGGCCTGTTCGTAGCTCTTGCTGGCGCGCAATGAATTCACCTTGGAAGCCACCTGTGGCATCTCTCCAGCCAGCCTCTTCTCCGCTTCTTCCTTGAGCCTGCTGGGATCGAAGGGCTGGGCAATTTTCCGCTTGGCTTCGGCGGCCTGCCGCAAGATGTTTTTCATGCGCTTAAATGAAGTCGAGATCGATTCAAAATCCTCTGAAGGACGCGCCTTGGCTACCGCAGTCGCGCGCGCGGCCGCATCCGTAACATCGTCGGAGCCGGCAGCTACAGTCGCGTTCACAACGTCATAAGCTAGTTTCTTGACAGTGGCAAGATAGAACTCCAGCCGTTCGCGGAAAAAAGTATGGACCGCCTGCGTAAAAGCTTCGCCTGTCTGCGTGAACTTCTTTTCAGCCTCGCTGCCCTGGTATCCCTTGAGGGCCTCCGCCAGCAGCCCCGCAAGACCCACCGACAGACTATGTTCCGCCAATATCTGCACAATTCCATTGGCCTGACGACGCAAGGCAAAGGGATCTTTCGAGCCCGAAGGAACCAGCCCCAGGGCGAACATTCCTGCAATGCTGTCCGCCTTGTCTGCGATGGAAAGAACAGCGCCTTCCAGCGTTCTGGGAACAGAATCCTCTACCGATTCGGGTTTATATTGATCGTAGATGGCATTGGCCACCGAGTGCGGCAAGCCCTGTGCGCGCGCATAGAGGCCGCCGACAATGCCTTGCAACTCAGTAAATTCCTTGACCAGTTCTGTGGTCAGATCGGTCTTGGCCAGCCTTGCCGCCTCTTTTACCGCGGCGTGATCAACGACCGATCCGGCATTATTCAGATCGGCGGAAAGCCGCTCCGCCAACTTGGTAGTTCGCTCAGCTTTGTCGTAATAGCTGCCCAGATCTTTCTGAAAAGTCACTGCCTTGAGCATCTCTACGCGGTGCTTGAGTGAAGTTTTTTGATCAGTGTCCCAAAAGAAACGGGCATCATTGAATCGGGCGCGGAGCACACGCTCATTGCCATGGCGGATAAGCCCGTCAGGATCGCCATCAGTATTCAGGACCGCCAAAAAATGGGGTGCAAGTTTGCCCGAAGAATCCTCCACGGCAAAGTATTTTTGGTGATCGCGCATCACCGTAACCAGGACCTCCTCAGGCAATGATAGGAAGTGGCGATCGAAGTTGCCGAGAATGGCTGAAGGCCATTCCGTCAGATTCACGAGCGTTCTTAACAGTTGAATATCTTCTCGCCATCTTGCTCCCTCGACAGCGCGTGTGGCGGCATCCAGGGCTTTGCGAATTCGTTGCTGCCGCTGGTCAGGATCAGCGACTACGCCAGCCCTGGACAGCATGGCCTCGTACTGACTAGGTTCAGAAATCTGCTGTACACCGGGATTGAGGACTCGATGTCCACGCGTCTGCCTTGCGGCCTTGATTCCGGCAAATTCCAGAGGAATAACTTCGTTGCCGATCATGGCCACCAGCCAACGCACGGGACGCACAAAGTGCTCCGGTTTGCCAGGCCGCCAATACATGTTCTTGGGCCAGTAAATCGAAGCGATCTCTTTTGGCAATATTTCCGCCAACACCTCTGCGGCCGTACGTCCTTTCTTCATGACTGTGGCCGCAAGATATTCACCTTTAGGATTGCTGACCTGCTCCAGCTTGGAGACCGATACGCCTGCTTTTTTGGCAAAAGCCTCGGCGGCAGGCGTGGGTTTGCCGTCCTTGAATGCGACCTTTACCGAAGGTCCTAGTAGCTTCTCAATAGTATCGGGCTGTGAATCAGCAATGTCGGGCACTAAAAGAGCAAGACGGCGCGGTGTCGAAAAGCTGCTATAGGTCTGGACGAAGATTTCATCGTCAGGCAAGCCATCTGGACGCTTCGCCAAATGTTCTTTCACAATCAAGGACACCAATCTGCTTGCCAGTTCAACCCGTCCCGCATCCAACATACGCGCCGGGATTTCTTCACAACCGATTTCCAGCAGAAAGTCAGGCATTCAGGCCACCTCTCCTTTCTGCTTTTTCTCATCCCGTGGCGTGGCAGTCTGTTGCGCCAGATAGGCCTTGGCCAATCCCACCGCAAGTTGCCGGATGCGGGCAATCACTCCTACACGTTCGGTGACCGAGATAGCGCCACGAGCATCCAGGATATTGAACAGGTGTGAACACTTGAGACAAAGATCGAAAGCTCCCAATAGAGGAAAGCGACGCTGCTCGGCTTCGCTGGCATCTTTGTCTGCAATCAGAGCGTTGAAGCGGCTAATCAGAGCTTGGCACTCGGACTCATACATCTCCAGGTGTTTCCAAGCCCTCTCCACGTCAGCGGCTTCAAAGTTATAGACCGAGAGCTGAAGTTCCTCCTGCAAGCGGACGTCTGCGTAACGAACTACGCTGCCACTCTTAATATCGCGTGCCCACACAATGTCGTAAATGCTGTCCACGTCCTGAAGAAATGCAGCGATGCGCTCCAGCCCGTAGGTCAGCTCCGCGGCGATTGGATCGAGGTCGATGCCACCGCACTGTTGAAAGTAAGTAAACTGCGTGATCTCCAGCCCGTCGAGCATCACCTGCCAGCCAACGCCCCAGGCAGCCAATGTAGGCGCTTCCCAGTTGTCCTCTTCAAATTTGAGGTCGTGCTGGCGCAGATCGATGCCGATTGCACTCAAGGACTCGAGATAAAGTTCCTGCACGTTCTCCGGAGGAGGCTTCAGGATTACCTGAAGCTGGGTGTGCTTATAGAGACGATTGGGATTATCGCCATAACGGCCATCGGCAGGACGGCGTGAGGGTTGCACGTATGCCACCCGATGCGGCTTGGGTCCCAGCACGCGCAGAAAGGTTTCCGGCGCCATCGTGCCGGCTCCGACTTCAACATCGTAGGGCTGCTGCAACACACATCCGCGCTCCGCCCAGAAGCCTTGGAGCCGCAAAATGAGTTCCTGAAATGTGGGTGCATTGGGATTTGGCATGGGTAGCGAAATTACTAATGTATCAGAAGAGAGCACCGCAATCAGCGCTCCCTCAGGACTTGAACCCGAGTTCTATTTCGCCGCCAACGTTGCGAGTTCAGAGAGTAAAGTTTTGCCGAGCTTCAACGCCTGGCCAAAGTGCTTCTGATACTCCGTAAACTGACGATTTAATTCCAGGGATTGCTCCGGCTCAAGGTGCGCGCGCAACATCATGTCGCGGAGAAGCACCGGGTTGGGAAGCCGGGCTTCTTCATTCAACTCTTCCAGGGCGGTTGCGGGATCAAAACGGTCCATAAGGGTTCCTCTGCAAGAATATTAACTCTTTTGCAGGGTCAATGCTTGAGTCTGTTCAGTGCTGACTGCCGAATGTTTTCTGATCATTCATACCTCAGCGCGATCATTGGGTCTACCTTCATTGCCTTACGCGCCGGAACATAGCAGGCCAGCAAAGCAACACTGCACAGCGCCAGCGGAACAACCAATAACGTGACCGGATCGGTTGGTTTTACTCTAAATAACAGACTCTGGAGCAGGCGGGTCAGCGAAAAAGCGGCGATCAAACCAACCCCCAACCCGGCCATTGCAACCAGCATCCCCTGACCGGCCACCAGGCAAAACACATCTTTGGGCTGCGCCCCCAAGGCCAGCCGAACGCCGATCTCCCGGGTCCGTTGGGCAACCACATAGTGCATCACGCCATAGATGCCCACACTGGCCAGGAGAACGGCAATTACGGCAAAGAGAGTGAGCAGCCAGGTCTGGAACAGACGAGGAGCAAGCTGTTCGCGCATCTCGGTTTTCAGCGTAGTAACGCCGGAGATCACGGCTGTCGGGGCAACTGTGCGAATGGCGCCTCGGAGTGTGTCGGCCAGTTTTGAGGGATCACCGGTGGTCCGCACCACCAGGTCTTGCGGAGTATGTCTGTCAAGGGTTTGCGTATACCACTCATAGGCATGCGGTACAGGTTCATTTTCCAATCCATGCCGCCGCATGTCTCGTACCATCCCGATCACCGTGACCCATTCATCTCGGCAGCCTGTGGGTGGCTTGCAGTAACCGCGAGCATCAAAGCCCTTAAAATGTTTGCCGATAGGATCTTCGTTTGGCCAATAGCGGCGGGCCGTACTCTCATCAATGACGGCCACCGGAGGAGATGACGGTCCATCCTCGGAAGAGAAATTCCGCCCTTTCACCAGCGAAACTCCCATCGCAGAAAAGTAGTCGCCACTAACTGCGGTCCATCGAAACGGCGTCTTCCAGCGTTCACGAGGTTCAGGCTCATGTCCTTCAACACTTCGCAGACCCCACGGTGTAAGATCTGCATCTTCAAACAGGCCTGTAACTCCTCCCACAGAATGCACCTGCGGCAATAAAGCAACACGCTCCAGCAATTGGTGATAGACAATCTCCGGTTGCTTCTCTCGCAGCATGATATGCATCGTAAGGACATGCTCAGGCTCAAAACCAGGATCAACGCTTTCTACCGCTAGGAAGCTGCGTATGAGCAACCCAGACCCTGTGAGTAAGACCATCGACAACGCAAACTCCACGCCCACCAGGATAGCGCTGGTGTAACTCCTTCGAGTACCACTCGTCCCACTCTGCGCGCCTGACTTCAGGGCTTCGCCAGGATTGCTTCGTGAACTTCTCACAGCGGGCAAAAGGCCGAAGAAGACTGCTGCCAGCAACGAGGTCCCTAACGTGAACCCCAACACCCAGCCATCGACGCTCGTCTGTTCTAATCGTGGCAGGTCTCTGGGCCCAAAGGAGACCAGCGCTCTGGTTCCCCAGGTGGAAACCAGCAGCGCCAAACCTCCGGATATCGCTGCCAGTACCATACTTTCCGTGAGTAATTGCCTTACCAGACGGCTGCGGGCCGCGCCCAGCGCCGTCCTGATCGCCATCTCCCGCTGACGCACAGTCCCGCGCGCAAGCATTAAGTTGGCCACATTGCTGCATGCAATCAGCAGCACGAACGAGACGGCTCCCAGCAGTAAGTAGAGCGCCAACCGTGCCTTACTGCTGACATTCACCTGGAGCGGAAAAAGATTGACTCCGGTTAGCTTGAGTTCAGGATCTTGTTCCCATTGTCTGCTGATAGCATCCAAATCGGCCCGGGCAACGTTTAGAACAACTCCTGGCTTTAGCCGCCCCAGTGCGGTCCATCGCCAGTAGAATCCCGCCCCGTGGATGGAATCGTGAAGTGGCTGCTCATGCCAATAAGCATTAGTGGTTATCGGCGCCCAAAATTGAACGTTCGAGGCTGGGAATTGAAAGTCTGGCGGCATAGCGCCGATGACCTCGAAGTTCTCTCCATTGATCTGCAACCTCTTGCCAAGCGCACCCGGAGAACCGCCAAATCTCTGCTTCCACAGACTGTGGCTCAAGACCACAACCCGCTCGTGCCGTACTTCCTCGTCAGAGGTAAACACTCTCCCGATCACCGGCGCAATTCCAATGATCGGGAAAAAGTTTGCCGAAGCATAAGTTCCCTGAACATTTTCAGGTTCACCGCCGGTCAGCGTTACCCGCGACCAACCGCTGTTGCGATAAGCAACAGCGATGTCCTCAAACGAATGGTTTTCTGATTTCCACGCCTGATAGTGCTTATAAGCTATTCCGTAGTCGGCCTCCTTTGTATCTCCGCCAAGGATGAGCAGACGGCTTGGCTCTTTGTATGGCAATGGACGCAACAGCACCGCGTTCACGACGCTGAAGATGGCGGTGTTCGCTCCAATACCCAGAGTCAGGGTAAGAATTGCAACCGCAGTAAAGCCTCGGTTCTTGCGCAATTGACGCACAGCATAGCGAAGGTCTTGAAAAAAACTCTCCAGCGGAGGGAATCCCCAGTTGCGGCGGCTGTGCTCTTTGATCAAGGCCGGATTGCCGATCCCTAGCCGGGCGGTGCGGACAGCCTCTTGGGCCGGCATGCCTGACTTCTCAAGTTCGCGCGCCTTCATTTCCTGATGAAGACGCAGCTCCTCGGCCAGGTCCTGATCGCGTTGCTGGCGCTGCAATAGGAACCGCAACCGGCGAAAAAACTGCATATCAACTCCCTATACAGATTGCATCACACGCGTAATCGCACTCATCAGGCGTCCAAAATTCTCTGCTTCTGCTTTCAATTGCTTGCGCCCGGCGGCGGTCAGCCGGTAATAGCGGGCCCGGCGATTGTTTTCCGTTTGCTTCCATTCAGCCTCGACCCAGCCTTTGATCAGCAGCCGCTGCAAGGCGGGATATAGCGACCCTTCCTCGACCTGCAAAACATCTTTGGAAACTTGCTGGATGCGCTGGGCAATGCCGTAGCCGTGCATGGGACCCAGCGAGAGCGTCTTGAGGAGCAGCATGTCAAGCGTGCCGGGAAGAAGCTCGGTTTTGGATTGGTCTTCGGCTTTTCCCATAGTTTATCTACCCTAGATATCCTATGTAAGTATCGATGCAGCCAGACTTCATGTCAACCTGGAAAACATGCTGGGGGAAAGAATTCTGGAGAGTGTGCGGACTTAGGAATCTGGCATGAACGGCAGGCCCTAAGATAGCAGTCCTGGAAACGACCAAACGACGGAACCAAGGGCTATTCACGATTCATTGGTTCTGCAAGTTGTCATGTTGCCACAGTTGTCGCCTGGAGCATCGACTTCCTGGCCCGTGTTACCTTGACCAGGTAAATAAGGATGGCGATTGCGACGAGATTCAAGCCGAACTCTATGTTTTCGATTCGGTGTGAAATAGCGAGGGCGATCTTGGGCCCGAAGAAGAAGTCCCAACCGAAACCAAAAGTGAGCCCCGTCGCTTCCCTGTATCCAAGCGGCTGCAAGGTCAGGGCAAAACGCAAACTAGTAGAAAATTCATAATACAAACCGGGAAGACTGATGGTCGGAATCTGGGCGATGAAAAGCACCTTGGCCCATGTGTAGGCCCAAGGTCTCCCTCTCCACAGCTCGATGCCTATCCAGATGCTGCACCCAAAAGCTGCAAGCATGGGCGAACTGAGGAGAAGTGCAACCAGCCCACCCTGCGAGAACCACTGGATGGCAAACAGCACAACTACGACAACGCCGGCAGCTCCTCCGCCAGCCAGCAGGAGAGAAACCAGCCTCACTCCATGCGGAACATCGCTCTTCCGGCTCTCAGTCATCTTTGCTCCTCCAAATTACGCTTATCAAACGCAGCAGTTGGAAGATTCTCCCCGGAGGGTTTCAACAATCTCTAGCGGCTGATTGCCGGTTCGCTGTTCCGCAAATATGCGTCCGATTTGTTCAGCCAATCCTGGCGAGGAGGATAAAAAACGTCGAGGTCGACGGTATCTTCCAGGGCCTCCGCCTTGTGCGGCATGTGGGAGGGAATACACAGCACCTCTCCCGCTCCCACGACGATCTCTTTGCCGTCAATCCAGAATTTCAGTGCACCCTCAACGATATAAGTAAGCTGCTCGTTTTCATGGCTGTGCTCGGGCACCACACAACCCTTTTTCAGCAGGACCCGCGCCAGCATGAGGTTTTGGCCGGTGATCATCTGCCGGTCCAGCAGAGAATTCAGATGTTCCAGTTCAACGTCTTTCCAGGCAATGTGCTTGAGCATAGGCCCACATTTTAGCAATGCCGGAGGCCTTTCACCATCGCTGTTGCTGGCGGCCCCGAATTATTGCCGGATAGCGATTCCGAAGCAATCACAGAACCAACCTGCACTCGTAGCCATTAATGCCCAGGTGATGGCTTGGTCGATTTTTGGACGGTAATCTGGGCCACAGCTTGCTGACTATGATCTTCGGTGCTGGTGGCGATGATATGGTAAGTGCCCGGCTGGGCAGGAGCGGTATAGGTGGCGGCAAGGTACATCCTTCCCTGCTGCATTACAGCCCCACCTCTTTCTATGCTTCCACCAGATGCGCCTTCCTGGATGCTCCACAGCACATCTTTTTTATCACCGCCATTCACGACGGCCTGGATCTCCAGCTTTGCACGAGGACTCACGGTGGTGCGGCCGGGGACACTAATAGAAACTTTGATGTCGCTGTTTCCACGCATGAAATACCAGATGGTCCCCGCAACCAGGATGGCAGCCACAGCCGCTCCAACGATCACCAGATTCCGGCTGCGGCCTGGCCTTACACCTTCGGCTTCGGGGCCCGGAGCGACGCTGACCGCATACGGAGGCGTACTCTCCGGGCCGGCTGGAGGTGTTACAGATGGAGAGGATGTGCTGTTGGATTGAGGGACCTGAGCGCCGCAACGAAAACAAAATCGGTCGCTGGCATCGAGAGAATTGCCACAACTGGGACACGCTATTTCAATCATTTCGTTCACCCCGTCCCAATGGCCTAAAGTACGCTCGAATTATAAACATGGCAAGCAAAAGCACTCGGATTTCACTCCGGTCAGGTGCAATTAAAAGTGCGCGTCAAAGCCTTTAACCCCAAACTATTCATGAAAATGCAAAAAAGAAAAAGACTCGTCATCAGAGGTCTACCCGCGCGGCAGCGTGGGTAGATCGGACCTCGCGTCGAGCCATGGACCGCAAAGGCTCTGAAACGCTCCCATAATCTTCTCCAGATTTCCCTTGACAATCAATAGTAAGTGTTCTATAGTACGCCTATGAAGAATCTCCGTTCGTCCTCTGGACTCGTCCATGGATCATCAACCTCGCTGCCCAAGCACGCCCCTGCACACAAAATCTTTGCGTCTCTCCTGGAACTTCCATTGCTGCTGCTTGCCCCATGTCAGGGAAAATGCCGCTACAACCGCTGCCAGCCGCTACAGAAATCGCCTGGAGTGACCCCCCAAAATGAGACACAGGAAAGCCGCTACACTTACAGAAAGGTGTAGTCGTGAAAAAGCAACAAAATGGCCACTATCCGGTGGAATTCCG
>Ga0210408_10000276_pt1 | contig 71951 bp, 69 predicted proteins | sample IncBWH4MmetaG_FD_155471 | JGI IMG/M metagenome (GOLD analysis project Ga0210408, IMG submission 155471) | Forest soil microbial communities from Barre Woods Harvard Forest LTER site, Petersham, Massachusetts, United States - Inc-BW-H-4-M | ecosystem: Environmental > Terrestrial > Soil >... | reverse complement strand
CTTTTGTTTCGATGCAGACTGCTTGGTCGCCCACGCGTTCCGATGGCGAAACGGCGTCAAGAAGGACTTGGGCGTCCTTCCCGGCGGCGCCAGCAGCCAGGCCAACTGGATCAGCGCGAACGGACTGTCCCGTTCCACAGAAAAGGATGCGACGCCTGATCTCCAGTGAGAAACGATCCGCCAACTACCTGACCGCGATTGTTGAGGTCGGAGGCGAAGGTACAGGAACCGCCGAAGTTGCCGAGGTCCTTCATAGTTGAACGGTCTGAACCCTGCCCGTTATGTAACCGTAGTTCGCTTTCTCCCTCTCGGGGATTTCCCATGCACGAGTTCCGTTTTTTTGAGACCTTGCGAACGCGCGGCATTCTCAACATTTTCCTCTTCGGACTTCTCGCTCTGATCTGGACCGGTTGCGGGGAAGGGACGCCCGTGCGCACGTTGGTGAGCGTTGCTGTGCAACCGGGGAACGGAGAAGCGACCGCACCAACAGGAACTTTGCCGTTCACTGCCACGGGAACGTTCGATCATCCGCCAACAACTCAAGAGAATTTGAAGGCCGAGTGGTCGTCTTCGGATACGACTGTCGCCACAGTCGACCCTACCACCGGACTCGCAACATGCGTGAGTACTCCCGGGCCCGTAGTGATTACCGCTTCTTCGGGTGAGAAGCAGGGGTCAGCACAGCTCACTTGTTTAACTTCGCGGCCGACGGGATCTGGTAATTGCGTTTATGTATGCGGTAGCACACGTTGCGGTGCGCTGACAGGCTTTTGTTCCAACTCAGAGGGCGGCGCTTGTCGGCAAGTCTACGATCCCGGAAGCTGCCCGGTGGGGCAACCCGCAGGGGGAACGGCGACGGACTCCTGTGGCGTGGGCATTGATACGACTCGATCTTGTACGCCGTAGTGCTGAGGGCGATGAAGCCGCCTTCGTCATCAGCTCAAGAAGACAATGTACCGGTTCTTAGCCAGAACCGGGACTCCAACCGTCATCTGGTCATATTGGAGGCAAAACAGGAGGTCGAGTCTTGCTAATTGTTTCCGGTTTGTCGGCAACTCTGAAGCAATATCTGGGACGCGGGACTTCGCCCCGCCTGCTGTTCGCGGGCGTTGCCCGTGCCTACACCATCAATCTGCTGCCGACGTGTGGTCGTGGACGATCTTCCATCCGTCGGGGAATTTGCGGAAGATCAGGGTGAACAATCCGTGCGGCGTTTTCCCATCAGGCATCGTCAGCTTCCAAGCGCCACGCACGAATGCGGCCTCCGGACCGAGAGTTTTGGTGTTCAAGTCGGAAAATTCCAGTTTCCCCATCTCCCGGCCTTCCGTGAGGTAGGACTTGCGATAGTGATCGAACGTAGGTTGCCAACCGGAGGTCGTCCTGGCGCTCGAGAAAAACGTCAGCTCGGGCGAATTCCAGTAGCCAGCCATGAAACCTTCCAGATCGTGACGGTTCCAGGCGTCCTGCTGATGCTGAAGGACCTGCTGCACCGCGGATGTCGCGTCTAAGGGTGAGTTTTGCGCCCTCGCCGCAAGCGTCGGAAACAATAGAAGACCGAGGATCCAGGAGATAGCCCACATGCTTCCCTCCGAGGCGGACAGTGTCGCACAGATCGAATGTTGAGAAGATGCTTCTAAGCGGAGAGAGTTTCAGACGCGGAAAAGTTGTTGTTTACGGCCGGCCCTTCTTGGCTACGGCCGCCTTGGCGCCGGCCACTTCCCAGGGACGTTTCGGCTTTTCTGCGGCGGGCTTATCGCGGTCCACGACGCGGTCGTATTGGTAGGACTCGCTCACCGTGCCGAGCGATTCGTTATACAGGCTTGGCAGTCCGAGACCCTCTTTTAATTCTTCCGTGAACTGCTGCAACGCCTTCAAATGATCTGCAGTGGCCGGAACTTCAGTCTTGGCGGTCTTTAGAAATTGCTGATATCCACGATTGACCAGCTTGGAGATCTCGCTGCCGATCAGGTAGCCCGGGTAGGCGAAGATTTTAACGCCGTCATCCCCGTTCTTTTGGATGGCGGCGGAGACATTATATTTCTTGAGGAACACGCGCCCCTGCGTGCCCGGGGCTTCGAGTAAATCAAAGCCGTGTTCGCGCAACCAACTCAGCGCGTCTTCATAAGTACGATGTTCCACCTTGGTTGACATTTCGTTGTACTCAGGTCCCTTTCGTGTTCCTCGATAACTTAGATGCTGGATTTCACAAAAAGTGCATTCTTCTATTCTCTGAGGATCGAATTAAGCTCCTTTATAATCTAACCTCTCATAGTTGACGCCTGCTTTTGCCATTTGTGCAGATTACGATAGTCACGATTTCGTGCCGCAATTTATGCGACGAGTGTCTTCTAAAACGACGAAAATGCACCATCCCCTTGCAAAGGCCAGCGAAGAAATGCGTCCACTCGTGCACGACTTCGGTCCGCTCGGCCAGCGCAGTTTAGAGCGCATCGGGAATACCCCGTTGCTGCGTCTGGAACGCGTGACTCGGGACTTGCCGGGCGTCGAGATCCTAGGCAAAGCGGAATGGTGCAATCCCGGAGGATCGGTGAAGGACCGCGCCGCGTCCAACATCGTGGCTGAAGCCCGTGCCAGCGGGAACTTCGGACCGGGCCAGATCCTGCTCGATTCCACCAGCGGAAATACTGGCATCGCATACGCCATGATCGGAGCGGCAGAAGGATTTCCGGTGACGCTATGCATGCCGGAAAATGTTTCCGTCGAGCGCAAGCGCATCCTGCACGCTTACGGCGCGAACATTATTTACACCGACCCGGCCGATGGCTCTGATGGAGCAATTCGGGCGGCGCGCGAACTCTACGCCAAACATCCCGATAAATATTTTTATGCCAACCAATATGGCAACGACGCCAACTGGCGGGCTCATTACCATGGCACAGCCAACGAAATCTGGCAACAAACAGAAGGACGTATCACCCATTTTGTTTCCATGATGGGCACGAGCGGAACCTTCGTGGGCACCACGCGACGTCTGAAGGAGCTGAATCCGAAGATTCGCTGTATCTCGCTGCAGCCCGATTCACCCTTCCACGGAATCGAAGGCGCGAAGCACATGGCCAGCGCCATCGTGCCGAAAATTTATGATCCCACGCTGGCTAATCAGGATATTGGAATATCCACCGAGGACGCCTACGCCATGGCGATACGCTTGGCTCGCGAAGAAGGCCTGTTGGTCGGGATCTCGGCGGCCGCGGCGGTCGTGGGCTGCCTGCGAGTCGCGCGTCAACTCAAGAAGAACGAGCCCGCTGTTTTTGTGACCATCCTGTGCGACTCTGGCGACAAATATCTGAGCGAGAGGTTCTGGGAAGAAGGGTAGGATGTTCGAATTGTCGGATTGAAGAATTGACGAATTTGATTTCGTCCATACGCTTAACAATTTGTCAATTCGCAAATCCGACAATTCGACAATCGGCAATCGGTCCGCATGCTCAAACTTTCCCAATCGCACTATGCTGCTCTCCGCCGCCACGGCGAAGAAACATATCCGCACGAATGCTGTGGAGTTTTGCTCGGCCGGATGGATGGTGACGAACGCGTCGTGACTTCCGTCGCTCGGGCCGGCAATACGCGGACGGATTCCGCACACAACCGTTACAACATCGATCCCAAAGACTTGATCCGCATCCAGCGTGAAGGCCGCGAACGCGGAGAGGACATCATTGGCTTCTACCACTCGCATCCTGATCACCCGGCGCGATGGTCTTCGACCGATCTCGCCGAAGCCCACTGGTTCGGCTGCTCCTACGTGATTACCGGCGTAGAAAAGGGCAAAGCCGTGCTGACGAATTCGTTCGAGCTTATAGGCAGCGATGAGAACGACAAGAAGTTGGTGGATGAGAAAATTGAGATCAGCTAGCCTGCGACCCTGCCCCCAGCAGACGTTGTCATTCCGAGCCGCTTGTAGCCGCGAACGCGGCGAAAGCGTGTCGAGGAACCTGCTTTTCTCGTGGAACCAGAATGGCCGTTCGTCTTCACCTTACTATCATATGTAACGCCTTGCGGCTTCCGCGGTGCGGTGGGGGAACAGCAGGTCTTTCGACTCCGTGTGATGATTCGCAAGCGAATGGTCCCACTCCGCTCAAGATGACAAATTTCCTGAGACACAAAGGTTCGGGGACGAGAAAACTCGGGTTCGCGCGGGCGAGGGCTCCTTCGACTGCGCTCAGGACAGGTCCGCGCCGTACCCGTCTGCATCCTCCGCCCTTTCTGTGGCATCATCTATGCATGCCCAAGATTCACATACCCACGCCTCTACGTCAGTACGCCGGGAAACAGCCTGACATCGAGGTCAAAGCTTCAACCATCGGCGAGGCTCTGTCAGGATTAGTGGCTCAGCACCCGGATCTGCGCCGCCACCTTTACACCGATGAAGGCAAACTTCGTGCTTTCGTGAATGTTTACCTGAACGACGAAGACGTACGCTACCTGCAAAAGGAAGCTACGGCCGTCAAGGACGGTGATAGTATTTCCATTGTGCCTTCGATTGCGGGAGGCCGGAGTTGATTGACGAATTGGCAGATTTACGCATTGTCGAATTGAAACCAGAGCTCACAAGCCGCTGTTGTTGTCTCTCCTGTCCATAGCTGTATTCAATCGGTCAATTCGTAAATTCGACAATTCTCCAATTTAAGAGGTTCGCATGGCCACGATCACCGAAGTCAAACCCGAAGTTGCCACTCTCTCGAACGACGAAATCCTGCGCTACTCGCGTCACCTCATCATGCCCGAGGTCGGCATGGAGGGACAGCTTAAGCTTAAGGCGGCGCGCGTGCTGTGCATCGGGGCAGGCGGGCTGGGTTCGCCGCTGGCGCTTTATCTCGGCGCCGCGGGTGTGGGCACGCTCGGCATCGTGGACTTCGACGTGGTGGATTACACCAATCTGCAGCGCCAGATCATTCACTCGACCGCCGACGTGGGCCGGAAGAAGCTCGATTCCGCAGCGGAGAAGTTGAAGGCGATCAATCCATTTCTCAACATACGCAAATTCGAAACCCGCCTCAGTAGCGACAATGCACTTGAGTTGTTCCGCGAGTTCGACATCATCGCCGACGGCACCGACAATTTTCCCACCCGTTATCTGGTGAATGACGCCTGCGTGCTGACCGGCAAGCCCAATGTTTACGGTTCGATTTTCCGCTTTGAGGGCCAGGCCAGCGTCTTCGCTACCGAAGAAGGACCATGCTATCGATGCTTATATCCTGAACCGCCACCTCCGGGATTGGTTCCTTCCTGCGCGGAAGGAGGAGTGCTCGGCATTCTTCCGGGGCTGGTCGGGGTGATCCAGGCGACGGAAGCCATCAAGCTGATTTTGGGCAAAGGCGATGCGCTCATCGGAAGATTGCTGCTGATCGATGCTCTAGGCATGAAGTTCCGCGAGCTTAAGCTGCGCAAGAATCCGGACTGCCCGGTTTGCAGCGAACATCCAACAATCACCAAGCTGATCGACTACAACGAATTTTGCGGTATTCGCGGCGAGGAGAAGCCAGTGGAGATAGCCGTTCCAGAAATTCAAGTGGAAGAGCTCAAGCGCCGGCTGGATGCGGGCGATGACCTGTTCGTGCTCGACGTGCGCGAGCCACACGAATATCAGATCTGCAATATCAATGGCTACCTGATTCCTCTCGGCGATCTCCCCAAGCGGGTGCACGAGCTCGATTCGAGCCGTGAGATCGTGGCCCATTGCCGCTCGGGCGCGCGCAGCGCCAAGGCGGTGGATTTTCTGCGGCAAGCGGGATTCAAAAAAGTGCACAATCTGTCGGGAGGAATCCTGGCCTGGGCCGATCGCGTGGATCCCAAGATGCCGAAATACTAAAGCCGCTCCGAGCGCCGGCATTTTCTTTTGTTTCCCGGGAGACGCGCGCTCTCTCGCGCCCGTTCTTCCAGTGCGACACCCCATACACTTAGTGGGCTAGATTGTGGTAATTGCTGGGCTTTTGAGGTCTGACGACTAGCCCCAACTAATGATTGCCCGATTCATCAACTTCTGATATCTTTTGCGGCCAACAGCGAACCTACCAGACGCAGAATCTCCGATCGTACGTGGGCCCCTTTCGATTTCCGCTTCTGGTCCACCTGGGTTCTTCCTTTGATTGCATGCATACCTGGCCTTTGGACTGGATTGAATGCAATCAATCCGGCTTGGGGAAGCGACAGACCTCAAAAGGGTCATGCTAAGACGCGCAAGCGCCGATCCTGATGAGGAGATCAGGGTCGTGTTCGGTAATCGAGGTAAATCTCTTGTCAAAGATAAGGGAGTATTCAAAAGACCTTCGCGCCAGCGGGCTGGTCGCGCGGGCGAACCCAGGAAAAATCATGTGTCCAGGAGGCCGAGAGATGAATTTGATCAGGCAACGTAAAAATACACGAATGAGCTGGGCTATCCTTCCGATTTTGCTGATTATTTCGGCAATGGCGTTGGCCCAGGCTCCGAATGACAAGAACAAGAAGAGTACGCCCCCGCCGCCTGCCCCGGCCAAGCCAGCTGCGCAAAACCCGCACGGTCCCGCCAGCCCTCAGTCGGGAAACGCCGCTCCTGGAGCGAACACAGGTCACCCTGCGAACACGACCCACGGAGCGAACGGCGCACCCGGACCGAACGGCGCACATGGGCCGAGCACGGGACGGCCAGGTAGCCCCGCGCCTGGAACCGGTGGGGCGCACGGAAGCAATGCCCCCGGAAACGCGGCCCATGGCGGCAACGCCAATGCCCCGGGTAACGCGGCCCATGGCGGCAACGCCAATGCCTCCAAAGGAGCTCCCGGAGCAAATGCTGGTCGGCCAGCGGCGGCAAACCGCCGTGGCCCACCGACCACAACTCGCGAGATCACCAGCAAGTCAGGAGCGAAAATCCAGGCGAGCTATCGAGGTGGGCACGTTCGTACTATTCAAACCCACAACATGAGAATCGACCATAAAGCGCACGGTGAACGAAAAGTCGTGAGCCAGCGCAACGGACGCCAGGTCGTGGCCACAGGCCGTGGTCGAGGCTACATGCAGCGCCCGTACTATTCGCACGGGGGCCGCACTTACGTCCAGCGCACGTATTACGTGGGTGGACGTCCATACGTATACGCGTATCGCACCTATTACTATGGCGGCCAACCCTATTACGGCTACGCCCCGGCTTATTACTATCAGCCGGTTTATTACGGATGGGCCTACAATCCGTGGCCTGCCCCTGTTTATTACAATTGGGGTTGGAACGCCCAACCCTGGTACGGCTACTACGGTCCGTACTACTCCCCGTATCCTTCTTACCCTACCGCTTCCTTTTGGCTTACCGACTACCTGATGGCTGAGAGTCTCCGGGCTGCCTATGAAGCGCAGCAAGCTGGTTCGCTGGGCGCGCCGGGTTTACCAGGCGTCGCGCCAGATTCGGCGAATGCCATGGCCTCATTGTGGTCGACGGATGATCTGATCGCCACGAACCTGATGGCGGCTTATGGAGTTCAGCCGTACGCGATGACCGGAGGGACTACGCAGGCGGCGGGCAAGGCACCCACTGCGCAAACGCAGATCAGTCCCGAGGTGAAGCAAGCAATTGCTGACGAGCTGAAGAAGCAGATTGCCGCTGAGCAGGCTGCAGCCTCGAATTCTCAGCAGGCGGCCGCGAGCGGAGAGGAAGTGCCGCCCGCGCTGGATCCCAACAGCCGCATCTTCGTGGTGTCCAGCAACCTTGACTCCACAACTTCGGAAGGTCAGGACTGCTCGCTGACTCCCGGGGATGTGATTCTCCGAACTGGTGATACGCCCGATGATGACCATAACGTCGACGCCACCGTTAAAAGCAGCAAAAAGGACGAGTGCCCCGTTGGCTCTACCATCGCGGTAGACGTGAGCGACCTGCAAGAGATGCACAATCACCTCCGCGAGACGCTGGATGCCGGTCTTAAAACGCTGGCAGAAAATTCGGGGAAGAACGGACTGCCTGCGGCTCCGGATACCACTACGAAGGGTGGAGAAGTGCCACCGCCTGCGGCAGATACCAACGTGGACAGCGAATTACAACAAGCACAGAAAGATGCTGACCAGGCAGAGGCGGACGTCCCGCAAGACTCTGGTGGGCAAGGATCGTCGCAATAGAACGCCTCAGAACGGCTGGGAACGGGAGCGTCACGTGCGTAAGCGCTCCCTCTCGAGCTAGCTGGGAGAGCAACTTTGGAAACGGTGTTTTTTGAGTTCTAACTAGGCTGAACCCGACAGCTTTACAGGAGGATTTTGTCATGCGGGAGAGAATCGTAATTTCGATCCTGGTTTCGGTTTTGATTCTGGTCGTGATCTCGCCATCGCTGCTGGTTGCGCAAGCTGCACCGGCGGTTTCTCTGGAGGAACAACTTAAGGCGCAATACACAATGGTGAAGATGGGTGGCGATTCTAACGGACCAGCAATGTTGGAAGCTGGTACTCTACTGGCCATCCAAAAGGGCGGTATACTCGGTGTCCCCTACGGAAACATGAACTTGCTACCGGCGCATTACCAGGACGGAACCCTCCATCCTCCCGCTACGGCGGCAAGCAATGCGACTACTGCGATGGGACAAAAGGTCTGTGGCCTTTTCGGCAAATGCAATAGCGTCAAGGATCAGGTTGGCAAGCAGACAACGACGCGCTTATTCCAGGTGGGCGAGAAGGTCTACCCCTCGAAGATTGAGGTCAATTCCGGCAAGGACATGATCGCACTGAGCGTTATTTCGTGCGACTCGTGTAACAAGATCGATCCGCCGACGTATTACAAGTCCGAGGTGATCTTCCAGTTCGCCAAGGGATATCTAGCGAAGGCCAGCGTACCCCAAGTGGAAGATACAATCGCCCAGGTGTTCTCCATGGACACCGGTGATGACGCACAGAACCAGGCGCAGAACCAAGGTGGTCAGCAGGGCGGCGGTGGCGGAGGCCAGGGCGGCCAAGGTCAGCAGGCGCAACAGCAACAACCCGAGCCCCAGACGATTCAGCTAGGACAGACCACCGACCAAGTACAGGCGGCGCTGGGTAAGCCGGAGAAGGTAGTTAACCTTGGTCCCAAGATGATTTACGTCTACAAAGACCTGAAGGTGACGTTTGTAAACGGCAAGGTATCGGACGTGCAGTGAAGCTGTAACGCCGAAAATTTCTTTTCCATGAAAAGAAAAGGCCCGTTCTGCTAGGCGGTCATATTTCCCAATTAATCCAACCCAGGCTTGACGAAAAAAGGGGAGCTTAAGCTCCCCTTTGTTTCACACTTAACTAACAGATCTGACTCTTATTTGTTGCCGTCGGTCGAATCTACTTTGGCCGATTCGTTGCCGATGGCCAGCGAATACTTCTTGCCACCGAACCGAATTTCAGACAATGCCTTGCTACCGTCTGCGTTCATCCTGACGATGGTTAAGTCCGCCTGGGCTGGACGATCCAGATCGACCAACCGCGCCGGGACGGAGGCAACGACGGTCTTGCCTCGGAGAATGCTCAACTCTACGCTGGAGCCAGCACCTTCCCATTGCAGGCGATACTCGCCAGCCGCCAGTTGCTTCCCATTTATCGTTAACGGGTCGTTTAATTGCAATTGACCCTTGTTGGCCGCGAACACGCTTGTCGCCAGCAGCAAAGTTAGTCCCAGCAGCAAGCCCTTAGAGATCTTCGATACTTTCATGCGACTCCTTTTGTCTTTCCCGAAAACGTCGGGAACCGGTTTTGGGCGGCGGGACTATCGCTTTTGCGGAATAACTTGCGTTTGTCCGCGAAAGCCCTACAATGCTGCGTTGGGGTTAAGCGAAAAGAGCCAGGCCGCAAGACTTTGTGCTCTCTCCTTGAGGATGGTTTTCACCTGGGCCGCCAAACCGAAAGTGAGACCGTCCCCTTAACCCCTTAAACTTTTCTTTCGACAACCAGGTTGAGTTGTTCTACAACCCGGTTTCCGATCTGTCGCCTCAAGATACGTTGCTCACAACCGAAAAGTTCCGCGATTGCGATTTTAGATTCATTCACTTCTTTGGACGATTCACTTACTCAGGCGTTAGCAATTCCCGCAAGAGGCTAAGTCGCACAACGTCCTTTTGTTTTGTCTAGCGCCCGTTGTTCTGTATTTGCGCAGGGAATACGGCCGCATTTGATGTGAATGAAATTGTTGTGATGTTTGTTTACTTGCGAAGACCTATTTAGGTATTTCCGCAGGGTGCCGCGGACTTTAAGGTATCGCCAGCACTACTTTCCCAAAATTCTTCCGCTCTAATAACAGCCGATATGCTTCAGCAGCCCGCTCTAGCGGTAACACGTGTCCGACGACAGGATGCAAATGCCCTTGCGAAGTCCATGCGGAAAGCTTCTCCCAGGCATCTGCCATCAACTCGCGTTTCGCTGCGAGGTAGGTTAGCCATAGTCCATGTACACTCGCGCCCTTGGCGTAAAGAGCGCGGATATCGATCTCCGAGCGTTGGCCGGTCGCGTTCCCGTAGACAATCACGCGGCCGAAATCGCGTACGCAGCGAATGCTCTTGGCGGTGTGCTCACCGCCGAGCATCTCGAACACCGCATCAACGCCTTCACCGTGGGTTAGGTCTTTTATTACCTGCTCATAATCCGTGAGCTTGTAATTGATGCCATGTTGCAGGCCAAGCTGTTTCACCCGCGTCAACTTTTCTTCGGACGAAGAAGTTCCGTACATTTCTACGCCCAACAACTTGCCAATCTGCACCGCGGCAGTTCCAACTCCTCCCGCGACCGCGTGGATGAGCACTCGCGGCGCGTTGGCTTTTAGTTGTTGCAACAGGCCCGCCTTCCAGTAAGCGAAGTATGCAGTGAAGTAGTTGACTGGGAAGGCGGCTCCCTGTTCTGCGCTCCAGCCCGCTGGAACCAGCCATAGCAGTTCGGTTTGAGCAGCAATCCGTTCAGCAAAAGCGGTCCACTGCGCGTATCCCATAACGCGCTGCCCGTCGGCTTCACGCGTGCCGCAGAACTCGCGCCCGGCTACCAGAGGTGGCTTCGGCGCCCCGGGATAACCGCCTTGCGCGGTCATAATGTCGGCGAAGTTGACGCCGCCTGCTTCCACTCGGACCATTTGCTGACCTGGACCGAGGACGGGATCCGCAACCTCACGTACTTCCAGTACTTCGGGTCCACCCAAGCGACTGATGACAAGAGCCTTCATTCCTGGAGCAGTGTACCAGCGCCTAACTCCGACCGCTTCCAGGCCGGCACGCGAGAGATTTCGAGGGTTTTGCGCCAGTCCCAAAGGCTTTACGTGGGGTATATACTGCCTCTCATATTGCTGTTCGTTCGCCCGGCTTTCGGGGATCGGAGCCACGTTTCATTGCTAATTTATAGGCTCCGCTTGACAGGGCACTGGCACCATTTAATTGAGCAGGCTGGGGAACCAGTGCGGGACCTTAATTCGCGGCTGGCGGTGCAATGCTGCAATAAGGTCCAGGGGAGGCTACTTTGGACTTATTCGTGGTTCGTCTTTTGTTCGTTATTATTGTTGGCATAACTTGTTACCTCATCGGTCCTTTTGGGCTCCCTCCGAAGTTTGATGCGGGTGTAGGCGCGGGCATCGGCCTCGCCATCGTCCTGTTTGAGTGGAAGCTGCGCGCCGTCAGTCTGACCCGGCTGATTGGGGCCGCAATCGGGAGCGTGCTCGGTATTTTCGGCGCGTACTTGTTTGCCTTGGTTATCCGCAACAGCATTCCGGCTGGTCACACCCAGAGTTTCCTACAGATCATGGTCATGTTGCTGATGGCTTACGTCGGCCTGATCGTGGGTGCCAACAAAGGCGACCTGCTCAACCTCGCGGCGTTGGGCGGCGTCTTCGGCGGCGAGAAGCAGTCGAGGAAGAGCTACAAAATACTCGACACCAGCGTCATCATCGATGGCCGGATCGCCGACATCGCGGAGACCGGATTCCTGGACGGCACCATAGTTACTCCCCAGTTCGTGCTACGCGAGCTGCAATTAGTGGCCGATTCGGCCGACTCCCTGAAACGCAACCGGGGACGCCGCGGTCTCGATATTCTGCAGCGCTTGCAAAAAGTAGCTTCGTTGCAGATCCAAATCGTGGAAGACGACTTCCCCTCGGTCCGCGAAGTGGATTTGAAACTGATCGAGCTAGCTAAGTTGTACGAAGGCAAAATCATCACCAATGACTTCAACTTAAACAAGGTTGCGCAGCTGCAGGGCGTCGAGGTCTTGAACATTAACGAACTGGCGAACTCACTCAAGCCCATCGTGCTCCCCGGCGAGACTATGCGGGTCTTCATCCTCAAAGAAGGGAAAGAATACAATCAGGGGGTGGCTTACCTCGATGACGGCACCATGGTGGTCGTAGACAACGCGCGCAAGATGATCGGCAAAACGATCGACATCTCGGTGACTTCTGTTCTTCAAACCACGGCGGGAAAAATGATCTTCGGGAAGTGGGATGAGCGCGCCGGAGTTCGAGCCGAGCCGCGCACAGCAGTTAACGTCGCAACTGTGCCAGCGGCTCCAGCCGTGCCCAGTCCCGATCCCAAGAAGCCGCAGCCTATGATGGTGGAGAGACCCGCAGAATAAAGCTCGTGAAATCTGCTCGGGTGTGATGGGTTGTCTTTACTGGGCGGAGATAAAACTCACCCGAATGGTATCTCCAACCAGCGTACCCTGGACCGTGGCTCTCTCGCCGGCGAGTTTTTCCAGATCGCTTGGGCTTCCTGCGAGGAAGTATCGCGCATCACCACTCACTAGCGCGTACTTCGAACCAGCGCGTATGCACATCAGGGCGCATTGTGTGGCAGTTTTTCCGGAATCCATCGCGTGACGCGCGCCACAACGGGAGTCAGTGATAATTCCAACGAAAGTTTTCCCGGTGGCGGCGCCCTCTTCGACTGCTGGTTTGTCGTCGGAAACTTGCGACGGTGGCTCCGTTGAAGAACCGCGCACCGCGAACGCTACGGTGCCGCCCGCTAACAGAATCGTGAATCCGAGCGCGGCAGCCAACGTCATTGCTGTACAAAAGGCGACCAGAGCCAGCCAGGAAGGTTGCTTTTTCACCGTACCTCCGATACCCGAATCCGAAGCCCTCAAGCTCAAGCGTTTCGTAAGCCGCAAAGTGCCGGCTACTTACTTATGCAAACTAATAGCCGTGGTTGCACAGGAATCGCTTCGTCCTAAGTTCAAGGCAGCGCAGGGCGGGGGCATGAGCAAGCAGAGCAGAACGCAGTTTCCGTCGGCAAGAAGTTCACTAGGCGTGCAAAATGCGCTTACGGTGAATACTGTAGGAAAGGCAATAGCGCCCTCTCGGTGGCTCCGACGAGAAACTAGCGGCGCCATCTCGGCAAATGGTGCTGATTTGAACTCGCCTCGCCTGCCCCTTATACTTACAGCCCGCTATGAAGGTGGTGGTGATTATTCCTGCGGCGGGCCTGGGGACGCGTATGGCGCCAGCGACCGGCCCTCGTGGAAAGAAAACTGCGCCGTCCAAACAGTTCACGGAGCTTGGGGGCACACCGATCTTGCTACATACGCTACGAAAATTCGCGGCCAGTCCCGAGGTTTCCGAAATTTACGTGGCCTTGCGCAAGAACGAAATCGCCCCCTTTCGGGCCCGGCTGGAGAGGGAAGACATTCTCGATAAGAAAGTGAACGTAGTCGAAGGCGGCGAACACCGCCAGCAGTCTGTGGCGAACGCGATTGCGGTAGTGTCAGCGGCGGCAGACGACGTAGTTCTGGTACACGATGCGGTTCGCCCGTTTGTTACGGCGGAGATTATTCGCGCTGTGATACAGGCAGCCCAAAAATATGGCGCCGCTATCGCTGGATTGCCGGCAGTGGATACGGTGAAGCAAGTCGAGCGTACTGCGGAAGGCGCTGTAATCACCGCCACTTTGCCCCGTGAGCGTGTGGTCATGGCACAAACCCCGCAAGGCTTTCGCTACAGTGTGATTAAGAAAGCATTTGATGAGGCCAGGGCCGACGGCTTTATCGGCACCGACGAAGCCGCGCTGGTCGAACGCTCAGGACATCCCGTAGCGGTAGTGATGGGTTCGCCACAGAATATTAAGATCACAACCCCGGCGGATTTAGAATTGGCAGAATTCTTTCTGAAAGTCACTACAACTGCCACACATTGACACTGTTGAATGCTGTCTGATCGTTTAGCTTTGCAGTGCGAGGTTTTTCCCAACGACGAACGACCAACGACCAACGACCAGAATTGGGTACGGTTGGGACTCGCATGAGTTCAAACGTGGCATTCCGCTTAAGATTGGCGGAGTGACGCTGCCATATCCCAAAGGCCTGGGCGGGCACTCCGACGGCGACGTTTTGCTCCACGCGCTAACTGACGCTCTTCTCGGAGCTGTTGCCGCACCCGACATTGGCTCATTGTTTTCGCCATCCGATCCAAAGTGGAAGGGCGCTGACTCCGCCGTATTTCTGGCTGAAGCTCTGAAGCGCGTCCAAGCGGCGGGCTACGTCCTCGCCAATGTGGATTCAACGCTTATACTCGCAGCGCCGAAAATCGGACCGCATGCACCGCGGATCCGCAGCCGAGTGGCGGAGCTGCTGCGGGTTCCGCTGGATTGTGTTGCCGTCAAGGCCAAGACACCGGAAGGCATGGGAACGGACAACGCCGCGATAGCTCATGTCGTGGTGCTGTTAGAAAAAGCTAAAACCGGCCAGCCGCGGAAGAAAAAAGCCTGAGTGAGCGATGTCGCGAATTGCGATTCGACAATCACACTCGCCCACTCAAATGTCGACGTCAGCTTCCATGCCGGGCCCTCGCCGCCTCGACTAGCGCACGAAAAATCGCTCGCGAAGGCTCGTCATTGTCCACGGAACGCTCCGGATGCCATTGCACTGCTAGGACGAAGTGATCAGGTGAGGTTCCTTCCAGCGCTTCAATAATTCCATCCTGCGGAGAACGCGCCACGATTCGAAGGCCGTCTCCGACGGCTGCTGCTGCCTGGTGATGGCTGGAATTTACGGGCAGGACAAGCTCAGTTTGATCAGGGGCTGAAGCCCCGGAACTGGCGGCTGATCGATTGGCACGGCTAAAGCCGTGCCCTTCCACGGTGCTGGCGGGAGTCGAGGAGAAAGCGGGACGGGCGGGAGTCGAGGAGAAAGCGGTGCTGGCGGGCGAGAGAGGGGCTTTAGCTCCCGAAGCGACAATGTTCGCCAATTTCGATTCCGGGTCAACCTCGACGGTGTGCGCTACGGGAACTGTGCGTCCCGCGGCATGATTGACTTGCGACTCGATGTGCTGCATGAGTGTCCCGGCGCGATGCACATTCAGGCTCTGCAGGCCGTAGCAGATGCCGAGCACTGGCTTGCGCATCACATAGGCGTCCCGGAGCAGCAATTCGTCGATGGCGTCGCGTTTGACATCGGCATCTGCGGTCTGAGGATGTTTGGGTGCGGCGTACTTTGCGGGATCGACATCGGCTTTGCTGCCCGGGAGCAGAACTGCGTCGCAACCCTCGATCAACTTCGTGACCTGTTCCGAAGATTGATCGAGAGGGATGCGCACCGGCTCCCCGCCGGCCATTTCGACGGCGTGCTCGTATTGCGGCAAAGCCCTGTCGGTGTAAGAAGAGTCGCCTGAATGCGGGATCGGAATGGCGATGCGCGGTGCCATACGTAGATTGTAGCTCGGGGGGGAGGCGGCCGACTTTAACGGCTTGCCTTTTCAATCTCATCCAGCGTTTTCGCCTGCCGGTAGTGCCGGATCTCCATAGAAGCGGCGGAAATCAGCACGATAGCTCCCACCATGGCAGCGGCGGGAGCTGCGATATTTTTGTAAGCCAGCGTCATCTTGGGGGGCACGTGTCGAAGCCGCGCTCCGATCACGATTCCAACGATACCCAATAACAGGCTCACAGCGAAAGCCAGCAAGGTCAGAAGGAACGTGACCAATAGCACGCGGACTGGAATCATGAACCAACGCGGTTTGCGAGCGGGCGTTCTAGCGGATGGCATCAACGCTTAAGCTACAACATTGAGCGGGTTCGGCGCAGCCACTTTGCGCGTGGGTTAGAATACAGTTCATGTCACAAGCTGCTGCGCCCATCACGCGGCCCCCCGCGGAGGTGGTCCGCCACACTCCGGTTTCGCAGGCGCCGAATGGCATCTGTTACGCCGTTTCCGGCGAGATCACGGTCCCGGAGTCCGATCTGGAGCGCATGGTGGCCGCTGTCCCCGATGCTGCTGCCGCAGCCTTGAAGCGCAAGGCGTATTACTTTGTGCCGCTCACGGTGAACCAGGGCGATGAGACGGTGATCGCCGACCGCTATGATGTCGCCCTGAGCGACAATGCGGTTTGTCATCGCAACCTCGATTTGGGCGACTCACAGTGCGTCTTCATCTCGACCCGGCTGATGGACGACAAGTTTTCCGTTGCCTTTGAGTTTTATATCAATGTAGGGCACGCGGTCGTGGAAAAGGCGGGAGTGTCACAGGCTTTCGCTGATCTGGCGTGGAAACAGGTGGAAGCGGGTGTCCGCGGAGAAACGTCGCTTGATGCCTGGGAATCGCGCAAGCTGGCTCTTGCTCCCGGCCCGGACTCGGAAAAGTATAAGAACGAATACTTCGCGGCCGCTTTTGCCGACGCTATTTCCATCTATTTGCTGTCGTTGTTTATTGACGTGGATTATTACGATCTGCGGGAGCGCGACTATCCTCTGCTGGCGCCAGCGCAGATGGCCGAGCGCTTGAGAAAAGTTGCTGAGCTGTTTCCGGCAAATCCGGGATTTGAGTTTGCGGTGTACTACAAGCGGCGGAGCTGAAAACCCCACTCAATTCTGCTCGCACGGCCTCCCTACCAGCCACTCGAAAATGCTCTCAAATTCCGTTTGACCGGGGTGAGTCTTGGGTATATGAATGTCTCGCCACCATGTCTAAGCGCGTTCTCTGGCTGATACCCCTGCTGGCAGTTGTGACTGCTTCAGGTCGAGACAAGGCAGAAAACTGGTTGGAAGTCCGCAGCCAGCACTTCGTCGTCATAACCGACGGAAACGAAAAGCAGGGCCGCCACATAGCGGACCAATTCGAGCGCATGCGCGCAGTTTTTCACGCGGCGTTTCCGAAAATGCAGGTAGATCCGGGCTCTCCGATTGTTGTGATCGCGCTCAAGAATGAAAAGGATTTCCGGGCACTTGAGCCAGAAGCCTATCTAGGAAAAGGGCAGCTCCAACTAGCGGGACTTTTTTTGCGGGCTCCTGACAAAAACTATATTCTGTTGCGGCTGGACGCACCTGGAGAGCATCCCTACGCCACGATTTACCACGAATACACTCACCTTCTAACCAGCAGAGCGGAGGAATGGCTTCCCCTTTGGCTCAATGAGGGATTGGCCGAGTTCTACGAAAACACCGACATTCGGGACAAGGGCGCGATCCTGGGGCAGGCCAGCCCGGAGATGATTGTGCTTCTGAGACAGAACCGTCTCATTCCCCTGGCCACCCTCTTCAGTGTCGACCGCAGTTCTCCCTACTACCACGAGGAGAACAAGGGCTCTATCTTTTATGCCGAATCCTGGGTGCTCACGCACTACATAAAATTCAAAGACTGGAAGGAAAACACGAACGAACTCGGCGACTATGCAGCTTTGCTGAGTCAGAAAACCGATCCGATCGCCGCGGCGACTCGCACTTTCGGTGACCTGAAGCAGTTACAAACAGCGCTGGAAAGATACATCGGCCAGTCCAGTTTTAATGCTTTCACAATGTCTAGTTCCACTATCGTGGACGACGCCGCTTTCAAGGTTCAATCGCTGAACCCGCCGCAAGCGGATGCGGTGCGTGCGGACCTCCTGGCCTATAATCAGCGATCAAAGGATGCGCGTTTTTTGCTGGAAGAGGTGCTGCGGGAGGATCCAAGTAACGTCCAGGCTCACGAAACTATGGGATATCTGGAATTCCGCGAAGGTCATCTCGATGAAGCGCTGAAATGGTATGACCAAGCTGTGAAACTGGATTCGCAGAGTTTTCTTGCCCATTATTATTTTGCCGCCATCTCTATGAACCGCGGCTCGAACGGAGAGGATGGGGTCGAGAGCAGCCTGCGTACCGCCATCAAGCTCAATTCATCGTTTGCCCCCTCCTATGATCGGTTGGCAGTGTTCTATGCAATGCATAACAGAAATCTCGACGAAGCTCATATGTTGACCGTGCAAGCCGTAGTATTAGACCCAGGCAATATCATCTACCGAGTAAATGCCGCGAATGTGCTACTGGCTGCACAACAAGAGAAGAATGCGATGGCTGTACTCCAACAGGCCCTGAAGGTGGCTAAGTCGCCCCAGGAGGCTGCGATAGTTCAAAACGCCATGGAAGCAGTGCAACGGTCTCAGGCGGTCCGAGAACAGACAGAAGAGGCAAACCGCCAAATCCAGCAGGAATTGCAGTCGGCTTCCTCTGAAACTCAAACCTCTGCGAACCCGTTGGATGGCAAATCGGGTGTGGCGGCGGCCGCAGTCCAGTCGAGCGATGAAAGCCTGAAAGGACCCCATCATTCTGTTAGCGGAACAATCAAAAATGTGCGATGCACACCGCCGGCAATCATGGATTTGGAAGTTGACTCGGGCGGGCGAACGGTTGCTCTCCACGCCCGCAACTACTACAAAATTGAGTTCACAGCAGCCAACTTTGTCCCTAAGGGAGATTTGCACCCGTGCTCTGATCTTGAAGGTGCACGTGCGCTAATCGAATACGTGGAGACTTCCAGAGAACCCAAGCCGGGCGGTATCGTTTCGATTCAGATGACCAAGTAAAGACCGGCGAAGATCGATCTCTGGGGCCAATTCAAAATCGTCCGTCCATGCCCGTCACTGTTCGATCGTTCGCTAAGATCAATCTCGGTCTTTGCATTGGAGCGCCGCGGCCAGACGGATTTCACGAGCTGCAGACGGTATATCAGACCATCGCGCTGCACGACATGATTCGTGTGCGCGTCGAGCGTGGGACGGGTATCGAGATTCGTTGCGAAGATCCCCGTGTTCCAAAAGACGAATCGAACACTTGTTATCGCGTTGTCGAGAGAGCGATTGCGGCGCTCGGCGCGCGCTGCCGGGTAGTGATCGAAATCGAGAAGCGTCTTCCGGTGCAGGGCGGGCTGGGAGGGGCGTCAGGCAACGCTGTCGCATCGCTTCTGGCGCTGGAACGGACGCTGAAGAAGAGGTTGGCGGGGCCTGAGAGACTGCGAATCGCGTCGGAAGTCGGATCGGATGTGCCGCTTTTCCTTGTGGGTGGGACGGTTCTCGGGATTGGACGCGGCGAGGAAGTCTATCCGCTGCCTGATCTGCCATCGACTGCGTGCGTGGTGGCGACACCTGAGATTGGAGTTTCCACGCCACAGGCTTTTGCCGATTGGGATGGGATGACGGGGTCCCCTCAGGGGCTAAAGCCCTCTTCTCATGGCGACCTTTTCGGCACGGCTGAAGCCGTGCCCTTCCACGGTGACCCCAACATTTCAGGCGGAGCCAGCGCTTCAGGGGGGGCAAACACTTCGGGTGGGGCAAACATTTCAGGTGAGACAAACACTTCGGGCGGCGTCTCAACCCCCGACGAAGAGCTAGCCGAGCGGGGCTCGGCCCGGACGGGCGAGGGCGCCCGTCCCCACATGCTCTCTGCAGATTCACGACATCCCAAATTGACGGTCCCATCTTCCTCCGATAGAATAAGTGAGTTCAGCCGCATCGTTTCTGCGTGGCTGAGCGGCACTGTATCCGGTGTCCCTGTGAGTAAAGGCAGGGGCCGGGCCGAGACCCCGCTTCTCGACCTCGTCCGTACCGGGATAGAAAACGACTTTGAACGAGTCGTCTTTCCTAAGTATCCCGAATTGCGTGAGGTCAAGGCTGCGCTGGAACGTGCGGGCGCGTTTTATGCCTCGCTCTCCGGTTCCGGATCTGCTGTTTATGGACTGTTTGCTTCCAGGGCATCGGCTGAAAAGGCTGCGGCCAACGTACGGAAGCAGGGCTTTCCGGCGGTGGCTACGACTACGCTGACGCGTCGGCAGTACTGGAAGAAAATTCTCGATTGACGGTCTCGGATTTCAGATTGCTAGTGCCGAAGACGATGTTTTCAATCTACAATCTGACATCGGGCAATCTGAGATCGAGGAAACTGGGCCGTCGACTAATGGTAGGTCAAGTGCCTTTGGAGCACTTTGTCTAGGTTCGAATCCTAGCGGCCCAGCCAGAAAATCGCCACAGCTTCTGGCTTGGGCGGTAAAAGCCGATAGCCAAGAGCTGACGGCTGAGAGCTAAACACATGGCAACTCTTGCGACAGCGACGGAAAAGAAGGCCCAGATGAGCGCCGACGAAAAGCCGGAGCGCAAGCCTCAACGCGGACGCGTGGACGATAAGTTCAAGATCTTTTGTGGGTCCGCCAACGAGCCGCTGTGTGAAGAAGTCTGCGCATTTCTGGGGCTGCCGCGCGGCCAGGCGATGGTCACGCGTTTCAGCGATGGCGAGGCCTACGTCCAGGTACAGGAGAACGTGCGCGGGGCTGACGTCTTCGTGATGCAACCTACTTGCCGTCCCGTGGACGAGCATCTGATGGAACTGCTGTTGATGATTGACGCGCTCAAACGCGCATCGGCGCGGCGCATCACGTCAGTAATTCCGTATTTTGGATATGCGCGGCAAGACCGCAAGGACAAGCCGCGGGTCCCAATTTCCGCCAAGCTGGTGGCTGACCTGCTGACTACGGCCGGCGCGGACCGGGCTCTGATCGTGGATTTGCATGCGCCCCAATTGCAGGGATTTTTCAATATTCCGGTGGACCACCTGTTCGCGTCGCCGGTGCTGGTGGATCACTTTAAGCGGCTGAACTTGCCCAACCTTACGGTCGTTTCCCCGGATGCCGGGGGCGTGGAGCGGGCCCGCTTTTTTGCCAAGAAGATGGACGCGGCCCTCGCCATCATGGACAAACGGCGGGTGGAAATGAATGTAGCCGAGGTCATGCACGTGATCGGCGAAGTCAATGGCCGCACTTGTCTGGTGATTGACGACCTGATCGATACCGCCGGAACGCTGGTTAAGACTGCCAGCGCGCTCTTGGAAAATGGCGCCATCGCGGTTCACGCCTGCTGCTCGCATCCCGTGCTGTCCGGTCCGGCAGTTGAGAACATTGCCGAGTCCGCCATCATGGAAGTGGTAGTTACCAATACCATTCCGCTGACTGATGCGGCAGCGAAGGAACCCAAGATTAAGGTTCTTTCTATCGCAGGTTTGATCGGACGCGCCATTCAATCGATTCACGAAGAGACGTCCGTCAGCAAATTGTTCTTATAGGAAAGAAATTATGGCAACCGCAAGCAAAAATAACATTACGGAAAATAGTCTTTTGGAAGCGCAGCCACGTACGTCGGGTAACAAAAACGACGCGCGCCGGGTGCGCCGAGACGGAAAGCTTCCTGCTGTCCTCTATGGCGCCGGCAAAGATGCGCTGTCAGTCAGTCTGGATCCTCGCCAAGTGGCACGTATCCTGCATTCCCAGACCGGTCACAATACCATTTTTGACCTCGCGCTGAATGGCGGAGAGCGCACCAAGGCCATGATCGTGGACTGGCAGTACGAGCCCATCAAAGGGGCTTTGTTGCATATCGACCTGAAACGCATCGCCATGGACCAGAGACTGAAGGTTGCAGTCCCAATCGTGTTGAAGGGCGAGGCGGCAGGGGTAAAGCAGCAGGGCGGCATTCTGGAGCAGATCTTTCGGGAAGTGGAAGTTGAGTGTTTACCCAGCGACATCCCGTCTTCGATCGAGGTCGACGTGAGTGAGTTAGTCTTCGGCACCGTGTTGCGTGTGTCTGATCTCCCCCATGACCCGAAGCTGAAGTTCCTCAGTGACCCGAATCAACCGGTGGCGCACATCATCACGGTCAAGGAAGAAGTGGCGCCCACTCCGGAAGCAGTTGCCGCTGAGTCGACTGCGGTTCCGACCGAACCCGAGGTCATCAAGAAGGGCAAGCAGGAGGTCGAGGGCGAAGAAGGCGCCGCCCCCGCTGCCGAGAAGCCCGAAAAGGCGGAAAAGGCCGAGAAGAAAGAAAAGAAAGAGAAGTAGAGGTACGGTTGTGTGGCGACGGGCGCCCTCGCCCGTCAGGTCGAGCGAAGCTCGAGGTTACGGCGTCGGGGGAGATTGAGAGCGCGTGAAGCTGATCGTGGGCCTGGGCAACCCGGGTATCGAATATCAGTTCACTCCGCACAATCTGGGCTTCCTGACCATCGACCGCATCGCGAGCGAATGCGGGGTGGAAGTAAGAAACCGCCACTGCCGGGCGCTGACGGCACGCGCGGTGATCGGTTCAGAACCGGTTCTCCTAGCTAAGCCTGAGACCTTCATGAACCGGAGCGGTATGTCAGTGCGTGAGTTAGTCGCCGAGCACGAGATCAGACCCGAAGCCGATCTGATTGTGATTTACGACGAACTGGACTTGCCCTGGGGCGCGATCCGTATCCGCCAGCGCGGAAGTTCGGCGGGGCACAACGGTATGGAGTCAGTGATTGGTGCGCTGGGTACGCAGGAATTCTTGCGAATCCGGCTGGGCGTGGCGCCAGACCGGAAGGTCGCGGATGCGATGACTTATTTGCTGGCGCCGTTCCGGAAGGTGCAGCTCAAGCAGGTGGATGAAGTAATCGACAAGGCCGCGGAAGCGGTCAATGTGATTCTGAAGGAAGGCCCGGCCGCGGCCATGAATCGCTTCAACCGCAAGGCCGAGCCGGAGGAAGACGAAAGAAGTTAGCTGCGGATTTACATGCATGAAGCTGGATCTGATTCTGGATTTTGATCCGTGCTGATGCGTGAGAATCCCTGGCGGATGGAGACAAAGTGATGGATCGTACCTATGAGTTGATGTTTATTGTTCGCCCGGACATGGTGGAAGAAGATCAGGACAAACTGATTTCCACGCTCGAGTCTGCGGTAACTTCCTCGGGCGGCAAAGTGAAGAGTGTGGAGAAAATGGGCAAGCGCAGGCTGGCGTACATGGTGCGCAGATTTCACGATGGCATGTACATTTTGCTTACGGTCGAAGGCGGCGGTGGCCTCATTCACGAGTTAGAGCGCCGTTTGCGGGTCAGCGAGCCGGTGATCAAGTTCCTGACCGTGCGCATTGATGAGGAGCAAAAGCGCCTTGACAAGATTAAAGCTATAAAGGAATCGCGGCGCAAAGTTGCCGCCGCGCCCACCGAAACTGGTGGAGAGAGTACTGCGGTTACGGCATAGACAATCATGTCGGTCGACTGACAGAAGACTGATGGCTGATTTTAAGGAGCATCATGGCTGAAGAAAACAGATCAAGTACAACACCTATGGCCGAACATTCTTCCGGCGGGGATCGCCCCGACCGAGGAGAGCGGCGTCCGCCTCGTCCGGCTGGACCCGGCGGTGGGCGCGAAGGTGGCCGCAAGTATTTCCGCCGCAAGAAGGTCTGCAAGTTCTGCGTGGAGAAAATCGAGGCCATCAACTACAAGGATGTGCGGTTGCTGGCGCAGTTCGTGGCGGAGAGCGGCAAAATCGTTCCGCGGCGCCTGACTGGGGTCTGCACTCCGCATCAGCGGCGCTTGTCCACGGCGATCAAGCAGGCGCGCAATATTGCTCTGCTGCCTTTTGCGGGGCGGGCATCGTGACAAGTCCTGGCGACGGATTGAACGGATGACGGATCACCTTGGATTTAGGCCGATCCGTGAAGATCGTCGTAACAACTGCCAAAGACTTTTTTTTGAACGGGAGTCATTCATGGAAGTCATACTGAAAGAAGATGTACCCAAGCTGGGCTCGCGGGGCGACGTGGTGAAAGTTGCCGAAGGCTTCGGGCGCAATTATTTGCTCCCGCGCAAGCTGGCTATCGAGGCCTCCATCGGTAACAAGGCGGTTATTGAACAGATGAAGGCCGCGTCGGTTCGCCGCTCAGCCAAGGAGAAAGCCGGCGCCGAGGCGCTGGCGAAGCAGTTTGAAGGCGTGTCGATTGCGTTCCAGCGGCGGTCGGGAGAGCATGATCAGCTTTTCGGTTCAGTTACGTCCAGCGACATCGCTGACGCTCTGGCGAAGAAGGGCTTTGATATTGACCGCCGCAAGATCCAGCTCCACGAGCCGCTAAAAACCTTGGGTGAGTTCACCATACCGATCAAGCTGCACAAAGACGTGACCACCCACCTGAAGGTCGTTATCGAGAGGGAAGTGGTGGTGGAGTAAATACGCAGTGTGTGGGCGGGCTTCGACTTCGCACAGGACGGACCTCGCCCGCTGATCCTAAGCCCGCCTGAATCCTTCTCCGATCGTCATCTACGTCAGCAAGAATCCTGCCAAACTCCTATAATTTCTGCTCACGGTTCCACCGCTGACACGTCTATGGCTATGCGAACCGGGAAGGGCGGCAAGGCACCCGGTTTAGGCGAGGACAACGAGCAATGCCGGCCGATGTTTGGGCAATACCTTTAGCGGTTGGCGCACGTTCCCATCCGGACGCGAGAAGCGAGCGGGTGGAAAGAGGCAGCAGATCCCGGGACCCCATCATGCGGGGCCACATGGCTGGGCAAGGTCCAGGCCGTATCGACGACACCCTGCTGGTTCGCGAGGCGCAGCGCGGCAATCGCGCGGCCTTCGAGGAGCTGGTGCGGCACTATGACCAGGCGGTACTGCGGCTAGCCATGCATCTGACCGGCTCTGAGCACGAAGCCCAGGATATTTATCAGGACGCGTTCCTGAAGGCGTATAAGAGCGTGGGTAACTTTCGCTTCGAGTGCTCCTTCTACACTTGGATCTATCGCATTGTTACCAACCTCTGCCTGGATCACTTGCGGAAAAGGCAGGTGCGGAAGGAAGATGCGCCTGTCGCGGTCGATGCGGATGGCGAAGCCTACGATGTGCTGGAGCAGGTCCCGGATGCACGCGCCGGCGCGAACCCTGAGCGGGACTTGATGCGCCGAGAACTGGGCAGGCGAATCAATCGCGCTCTGGAGAGACTCACGCCCCGCGAGCGTATGGTTTTCGAGTTGAAGCACTACCACGGACTGAAGTTGCGGACCGTGGGTGAAATTTTGAATACGACGGAAGAAACCGCGAAAAATACCTTGTTTCGCGCCACCCAGAAATTGCGTGGCGCTTTGGTGGACATGCGATGAAAATTGAATTCCTCCCCTCTCCGGGGGTGCAACTATGAAGTGCGAATGGGTTCGAGAGAACATTCTGCTGCACATCTACAACGAGCTGCCCGATGACGCTCGTTACGAACTGGAACAACACCTGGCGCGCTGCACCGAGTGCGCCGCCGAACTGAAGGCCAGCCGCCAACTCCACGCCACGCTCTCCCAGTATCCGGTGGACGAACCGACGCCCAACTTGGTAGCGGCTTCTCGAATGCACCTGCAGGAAGCGCTGGAAACCGCTGAGCAAGGTGGCTTCTGGCAGCGCCTGACGTTCGATCCGGGGGCCTGGTTTCGCCAGATCCGTCTCTCTCCCGCCCTCGCGGCCATGCTCGTCATCGTGGGCTTTGCCGGCGGCATCGGAGCCACCTACAAGGTAGTGAAAGGTAGTCCTCCAGACATTAGTCAAGTATCAGTCCCGAGCCCGGTGACAGAATCCTCCATCAGCGGCATACGTTCTATCTCTCAGGAACCGGGATCGAACCAGATCAGCATCAAGTACGACACCGTCTCCATCCAGGAAGCGCAGGGTTCGCTCAATGATCAGCGCATTCAGCAGTTGCTTCTGTTCGCCGCGCGCAACAACTACAACTCCGGCGTGCGCATGGATTCGGTGGACTTGCTGACCCAGAAGCCCAACGACACCCATGTTCGCGAGGCATTGCTTTACGCCTTGCGGTATGACTCGAATCCTGGCGTGCGATTGAAGGCATTGGAGGGGTTGGGTCCTTACGTGAAGGATGATGTGCGTGTCCGGGACGCAGTACTCGAGGCTCTGATGCACGATTCCAATCCTGGTCTCCGCACTCAGGCTTTGCATTTGCTTGAGCCTTGCCGGGCTGACAGCAGCGTGCGTGTGGTCCTGCAGAAGCTGGCGGAAAACGATCAGAATCCATACATCCGGTCGCAGGCCCGCAACTGGCTGGCCCAGCTTCCAGAAATTGACTAGGTTGCTGAGACTCATAGGGAGAGTCGTTTTTGGCTGTCCCGCTCGAGCGCAAACTCGACAGCAAGACTGACAAGACAGAGGGGGCATGTTGAAGAAGTTCTCTAAACTCGTTGCGGCGCTTCTGCTGTTGCTGCCGCTGTCGGCGGCGCAAGAGGCGCGGGTTTACCGGGACGGGGGAAACTGGGCCCGGGACATCACCGGTACTCTCGCTGCCGCAAAAAATATCAGAATCAAGGTGGACATGGGCTCGGTTCGTGTGGCAGGCGGTTCGCAATCGGGCATCAGTTACATGGTTCGCAATCGTGCTTATACGTCTTCCGAAGAGAGTGCCCGCCGCGAATTCGACTCCTACAAAGTCAGCGCTTACGTCCGGGGAGATACGGCTTGGATCGTCGCCGAATGGCAAGGGGGCAGGCCACATCGATTCTCAGGCGAATTTACGGTCAATGTCCCCCGCGATACGGATGCGGTAAAGCTGGAGACCGACGGCGGTAGTGTTTCGACCACTGGCATTGTTGGCCGGGTCGACGCCCAGAGCGGCGGCGGTAGTATTCATCTCGACGATATTGGCGGTGCGATTAATGCCGAAACCGGCGGTGGCGGCATCGATGTGGGCACGACTGGCGGCGATCTTAGCTTGCGCACGGGCGGGGGAAGTATCAAAGTTGTGTCCTCGAAAGGCAAGATCAGCGCTGAAAGTGGCGGCGGCAGCGTGGTGGTGATTTCAGGTTTGCAGGGTGCTGTCCTGGAAACGGGTGGAGGCAGCATTGAGGTTGAGCGTTGCGCCGGACACGTCAAGGCCACTACCGGCGGAGGCAGTATCGATCTGGGCGAGATTGGCGGTCCGGCGGAGATTGAGACCGGAGGGGGGAGCATCCGGCTGGCGTCGGCGAAAGGACCAGTGCGCGCGGAAACCGGTGGAGGCAGCATCGAATTGAACGGAGTCCCCTCAGCCCGGGCGGAAACGGGAGCAGGTGGCATAACCGCAAAGTTTGTCTCATCGACTGGCGAGCGCAGTGATTCTGTGCTGGAGACCTCAGCCGGGGACATTACCGTTTACCTGGCACCGAGCCTGGCGCTCAGCATTCGAGCCTCGATCGAAGTGGCCAATGGCCATAGCATTCGCTCGGACTTCTCGGAAATCAGAGTGACAACGGAAGGCGGAGACTACGGTCCGAAGACAGTCACGGCAGACGGCAGTCTGAACGGCGGGGGGCCGGTGCTGAAGGTGCGCAAACCACTGGGGATATCTGGTTCCGCCGCACGAAATAAGTGATCTTTGTGTGGAAGGAGGGATGAACATGTGCAAGTCGGCTCACATAGCTGTGCTAATCCTGCCGTTTCTGGCCATCGTAACCTATAGCGCACAGTGTTTTTCCTTTGAACCACCGAAAGAAGTATTCGGATTTTCGAGCGACGAAGCCTACGGCGGCGGATCTTACCTGGGTGTCGATACCCGCGATGTCACACCCGATCGCTTGAGGGAACTCAGATTAAAGGAAGAGCACGGCGTGGAAGTGACCCTGGTGGACCAGGATGCCCCTGCTGGCAAGGCCGGGATCAAAGAGCATGATGTCATCCTAACCGTCAATGGATCTGGGGTGGAAAGCGTGGAGCAATTGCGACGCATGATCCACGAAATCCCGCCGGGACGAGTGGTCACGCTGGGCATCAGCCGCGACGGTCAGTCCATGACCCTCAAAGCCCAGCTTGCGGATCGCAAGAAAACCTTCCCGTCCGGGCGTGAGTCCAAGGAGTTCAAGTTCACGATGCCAACGATGCCTGCCATGCCCGCTATGCCAGCGATGCCGGCTATGCCCGACATTGATATTCCAGTCTCGGTTGTGGTGGTGCACTCCTCCGCGCGTAGCGGTCTGATGGTGGAGAACCTCACCCCACAACTGGGAGACTTTTTCGGGGCCAAGAACGGCCAGGGAGTCCTGGTACGCTCCGTGGACAAGGGAAGCCGCGCTGAAAAGGCGGGATTTCGCGCTGGCGACGTGATTATCCGGGTGAATGACGAGCCGATCCATGACGCGGGGGACTTTACCCATGCCCTGCGTGGACGCAAAGAGAACGCCGTCCAGATCAGCATCATTCGCGACAAGAAGGAACAGACGCTAACTCTCAGCCTTCCCGAACGCCGGCAATCAGGGTTTCTCGACGAAAAATTCGCTATTCCCAATATCGACGTTGAAACCCGTATTGATCTGAGCCGGCTTGAATCTGAGAAAGCTGGTGAAGAGCCTGAACTGGAGCGACCCGCGCGTGAGATGCGTTTGCAGATTGAGAGCGCCAAACCCGAAATGGAGCGAGCCGCGAAAGAACTCCGTAACAATCAAGAAGAACTGAAGAAGGAAATGCAGGAACTGGAACGCGAACTCCACGAACAGGGCAGCGAAATCCGGAAAGAGCTCGAGCGTGAACTGCACAGCTTGAGCGAAATATGAGCTGGTCAGTCCCTGAGGATTGGAACGGGCATCCTCCCCGGGCTGCCGTGAGCTATTTCCCGCTTGTCCGGGCCATGCTCTTTTGAGGTTCCGGAATTAAGCATACCCGGTTCCGTCCCGCCTGCTTGGCTGCGTACAGGCCCGCATCTGCTGATTTCACCAGTTCGTCGCGCGTGTTTCCGTGATCAGGGCAACTGGCAACACCCGCGCTGATTGTGACCGATCGGGGCACGCCGGGAAACTGCCAAGTCTCGATCAAACACCGTAACTTCTCGGCAACGGCGAGCGCATGCTGCGCATTGGTTTGCGACAGCAGGATAGCGAACTCCTCTCCTCCGTAGCGGCACACCACATCAATCTTCCGAAGTTGTTGATGGAAAACCGAAGAAACCTGGCGCAATACTTCGTCGCCCAGCAGATGGCCGTATTCATCGTTCAAGCGCTTGAACTGGTCGATGTCCACCATGATGACCGCCATCCCAGCCCCGAACCGCCGAGCGCGCTCGATTTCTTCCGCGATGCGCAATTCGAAGAAACGGCGATTGAAGATTCCGGTCAATCCATCGAGGTAAGCGAGTTGTTGGACGCGCTCGACGTAGTTGGCATTCTGGATGGCGGTAGCGCAAATGTCGGCGCCGGATTCAAGCGACTGAGTGTCATTGGCATTGAAAGCTCTCGCTCGAGCGCTGTCGAGCATTAGCACTCCAAGCGTTTGTCCGAAAGAAACCAGAGGAATACACATACGAGAGCCGGTTTCCAAGTAGAAGCCAATGTAATCTGGATTGCTTGCTACGTCATTTTCAATCAGGGTTTTTCCAGTCTGGAGAGCTCGTCCCCAAAGCCCTGTCCCGGCGGGAAGGCGTCCACCCTCAGGGATACGAAGCGTGAGGTCTCCGTGGTGGGCCCGCAGTACCAGGTCTTCTTCATCTTTCAACAGGACTGAAACGTGAGAGACCTGGAATTTTTCCTGGATCAGCAGGCAAACTCTGGCCAGCAATTCCTTTATGTCGAGGATTGTCGTCGTCTGTTGCGCGATGGCATTGATGGCTTCCAGCTGCGCCGCCCGGCGACGTTCAAGCGTATAGAGGCGGGCATTTTGAAGCGCCATTGAGGCTTGAGTCGAAAACAGCGTAAGCAGATCAATAGTTTCCGAGTCGAAGTGGTCGAGGTTCTCACTCTGGCAATCCAGCACTCCTACCACCTCGTCCCTTACCATCAGAGGGATCGCCAGTTCCGATCGAGTCTTCTTTCCGCAGGCGATGTAACGCGAGTCTTTACTAACGTCGGGCACGTAGAGCGGACGCTTCTCTCGCGCAGCCGTACCGATAACTCCGGTCCCGATGGCCAAGGGAATAAGGTCAAATCCCTCGTCCCAGCCGATTTGGGAGCGAGTGCGCAGTTGGTTGGTTTCCGGGTCCAGCAATAGAATGGCCACATTCTGCAGGTGGAAGTATTCGCGCGCAATGATGAGGATCTGCCACAGTACCTCGTCCAGATCAAAGGTTGATAACACCGCCTGGCTGGCGTCGTAAAGGATGGCTATTTTCTGCATACCACTCGCCGAATTGTAACCCGCGGCTTAGGGTTACCGAGGTTCCGAAAGTAACTCCTGATTTCTCTGTGGGCAGGGCGTTGCGGAAGGCACGCTAAGAATCGTTGCTCGGCTTACTAGCGAACATTTTCACAACGCCGAAAACTGCCAGGCAGAAGCAGAAGTCCACTACCAACCCAACATCCAACCGAAGTGGCTGATGCCGTGCACTGGAAGGCAGATGTGGCATAAGCAAGAAATAGGCTGCATTCCCTGCCAGAACTGCGACCAGAGCATGTATGAACCTCGTCACGTTTACAACGTTCCTAAACATCGTTCCCGTGGCAAGACTAAACGCCACTTGCAAAGGCTTAGCTACTGCTTTTGTTACCATCCCTTCAGATGCTGGAACCGGCCACCTCCGTGCAGTACGTAAAAGGCATTGGTCCCCGCCTAGCCGAAATCTTGGCGGCCAAAGGCATCCATACAGTTGACGACCTGCTCCACTATCTGCCCTTTCGGTACGAGGACCGGGTAAACCCGAGGAGCATATCGGAATTGCGCTCTGGAGAAATGGCGACAGTGATCGCGGAGGTCCGCAATTCAGGCCTGTTCCGCACACGTCGCATGCCAATCTTTCAAATGACTGCCGGCCAGGGCCGAAGCCGCCTGAAAAGTATCTGGTTCAACGCCACCTATCTCCGTGACAAATTCAAGCCGGGACAAATGATTGCCCTCTACGGCAAGGTAGAACAGGACCAATACAGCGGCGAACTGCAGTTAGTCCAGCCGCAATTCGAGATTATCGGCGATTCCACCGATGACGGCGCGACCGATGCTGCCGAACAGAAGGTCGCCTCATCCTTGGAGGTGGGACGAATCGTTCCAATTTACGAGTCGGCCGGTCAAGGCCGCCTGACCCCGCGTTGGTTTCGCCGCATCATCCGCACAGCTCTGGATAATCTGCCCCCGGACCTACCTGATCCTATTCCCGCCATGGTGCGCCAGCGCCTCGGCCTCATCGCCCCGCGCGAAGCGCTGTGGAAAGTTCACTGGCCCGATCCCGGGGAAAGCCTCTCGGACCTGCAGGCGTCGCGAACGCCTGCACATATTCGCATGATTTTCGAAGAATTGTTTTTCCTCGAAGTAGGATTGGAACTCAAACGGCGTGAGCAGAAAGCCCAAACCGGTATTGGATTTAAGCTCGACGATCGGGTGCGCGAGGCAATCAAGAAAATCCTGCCCTTCCATCCCACCGCTGCCCAGAAACATGTGCTCAAAGAGATTGCCTCCGACATGGAGCAGCCCGTCCCTATGCGGCGATTGTTGCAAGGCGATGTGGGCTCGGGCAAGACCATCGTTGCCTTCGAAGCGGCCATCATTGCGATGGAAAACGGATTTCAAGCAGCGCTGATGGCGCCCACGGAAATCCTTGCCCAGCAGCATTATTTTTCGGCGCGGCAAATCCTTGAAGCTACTGGCTACCGGGTCGTGCTACTTACTGGGTCAATGGAGGATGCTCGCAAACGTGACATCCGCCGCCATATTGCTCAAGGAAACGCGCAACTGGTCATCGGAACTCACGCTCTTATCGAGCAAAAGGTCGAATTCGCCAAACTAGGCCTGGTGATCGTCGACGAGCAGCACCGTTTCGGAGTGCTGCAGCGTTTCAAGCTGATGAAGAAGTCGGGCGATGTAGGCGCGCGCGTCTCACCCGCGCAGACTGCTGAGCCAGATGTCCTAGTCATGACCGCAACTCCAATCCCTCGGACTCTCGCTCTTACGCTCTATGGCGACCTCGATGTGAGCGTCATCGACGAGATGCCGCCCGGCCGCGTGCCGATCATCACCCGTCGCATTTCTGACGAACGCTCGGCTGAAGTCTGGGAATTTGTGCGCAAACAGGTCGCCGCCGGACATCAGGTATACGTCGTCTATCCCGTCATTGAGGAAGGCGAGGAGAAGGAGCTCAAAGCCGCGATCAAAATGTATAAGGAGCTGGACCAGCGAATGTTCCCCGATCTGAGGGTAAGCCTCCTGCACGGCCGCCTCGACTCCGATCTGAAGGATCAGACCATGCGGTTGTTCCAAAAAGGCGAGATCGATGTTCTGGTTGCTACTACGGTGATCGAAGTCGGTGTCGATGTGGCCAACGCCACGGTCATGGTCATTGAACACGCCGAACGCTTCGGGCTGTCTCAGCTCCATCAGCTCCGTGGTCGAATCGGTCGCGGAGCGGCCAAGTCCTACTGTATCCTGATGACCGGAGGAAAGATTTCCGAGGACGGCGAACGCCGCTTGGATGCCATGGTTCGCACGAACGATGGTTTCCAGATCGCGGAACTCGATCTCGAACTTCGCGGCCCAGGAGAATTCTTCGGTACCCGTCAAGCCGGTCTGCCGAGTTTTCAGGTGGCGAATCTCATCCGCGACCGGCAGCTGCTGGAAGCGGCTAAACGCGAGGCCGCTGCGGTGCTGTCTGGTCCTAACCAGGAAATCTCCAAAGGTGAGATCGCTCTCGCTCTGCGCCACATGCGCGCCCGCTGGCAGCGCACATACGGGCTGGTGGAAGTGGGTTAGCGAAGATGTAGTGCCAACGTTGGTGTCCTCCAAATTAACCACGAAGGACACAAAGGAGCGCGAAGGAAACTCGCGGGATTCAACCCCTTTTGTGACTCCGTATCCTCGGTCGATGAATTTAGAACACTGCGCTGGCGCGGCGGGTGGGATAATCGTCAATCGTGAAAGCCATTTCGAAGGCAGACCTCTACCGCAGACTGCCGTCCGTGGATGAATTAGTGCGGCATGGCGAGCTGTCGCGCCTGGTTTCCAGCGAAGGCCAAACTGCCGTCACAGACGCCGTTCGTGTGGTGTTGGGTCGCTTGCGCGAAGAAATTGCCGCCGGCCGCCTGGAGGCGGATGGCGTGGATCTTGCTCTTTCTGGCCTCGCCCCGGCAGTCGAGCGCGAAGCCCGGCAAGCCTTGAGCTACTCGCTTCGTTCAGTGATTAACGCGACCGGAGTCATCCTGCACACGAATCTGGGACGCGCTCCACTGTCCGGCGCCGCGCTTGATCACATTCGCGAAGTCTCCTCTGCTTATTCGAATCTGGAATTCGATATCGCCACCGGCGACCGAGGCAAGCGAGACGTTCACGTCGACCGCCTGTTCGGCAAACTGCTCGCCGATCTCAACGTAGGCGCGGGCGTCCCCGCCCGTGCGAACGAACCAAGCATCTCCACCATCGTTGTCAACAACAATGCTGCAGCCGTCCTGCTCGCGCTGAATACGCTAGCGGAGGACGGCGAGGTCATCGTCTCGCGAGGAGAATTGGTCGAGATCGGAGGCTCATTCCGTATTCCAGATGTCATGACAAAGTCCCACGCTATTTTGCGAGAAGTGGGCACGACCAACCGTACGAGCCTGGCTGACTACGAGAATGCGATCACGGAAAAGACTCGGCTGTTCCTGCGGGTTCACCGCTCGAATTTTCAGATTACGGGATTCACTGAGCAGCCTCGGCTCGAGGACTTGGTGGAACTAGCGCACAAGCGGAGCCTTGCCCTGGTAGAGGATCTGGGTAGCGGCGCGCTCATCGACTTGCGCTCGTTCGGAGTAAGCGGCGAGCCCGGCGTGCTCGACAGCCTGCGCGCAGGCGTCGACATCGTTACATACAGCGGCGACAAGCTGCTGGGCGGGCCACAGGCGGGCATCCTCAGTGGCCGCAGCGACCTGATTGCCCGCATGCGGGCGAATTCCCTGTTTCGCGCACTGCGGGTCGATAAGCTCACCTACGCCGCGCTCGAAGCCACGCTACTGGCCTACGTTAAGAAGGACCATGATTCGATTCCTGTTTTGCGAATGATGGGGTTGTCGGCAGAAGAAATTGGGGCCCGCGCTGAAAGCATTGCTGAGAAAGTTCAACAATCGAGCTTATCGGTCGAAGTGATAGACGGAGAATCCGTGATCGGGGGTGGTGCTGCTCCCGCCGCGATGTTACCGACACGTCTGTTGGCGATCAGCCACCAAGATCTCAGCACAGATGAAGTTGCTACCCGACTACGTGGCTCTGATCCGCCCATTGTTGCTCGCGTGGAAGAAGGTCACGTACTGCTGGATTTGCGTACCGTATTTCCGGAGCAAGACGAAGCGCTGGTTAAAGCACTTCAAGTCCTGGATGGATAATCTTAGATTGTTCGAGCTTGCGCCCACGCTTGTTAGGTCTGCAATCTGAAATCGAGCCGTGGCGACTCTCTACACGATTGGGCACTCTACCCGTGGTCTGGATGAACTGATTCAGGCCCTACAGGCACACTCCATTCAAGCACTCGTGGATATCCGATCGTTCCCAATGTCCCGCCGACTCCCTCATTTCAACCGTGAATCACTGGAGAAGTCCCTGCCCGAAGCTGGAATCAGCTACGTTTGGCTGAAAGAATTAGGCGGGCGCCGCAGAAAAATCCGCGATGACTCGCCGAATATCGCGCTGCGCAGTCCGAGCTTCCGGAATTACGCTGATTACATGCTGACTGCGGAGTTCGAGCAGGGCGTGGCCGAACTCCTCGATTTGGCGGTTTACTCTCCGACGGCCTACATGTGCGCTGAACGACTCTATTTTCGATGTCACCGCATGCTGGTCTCAGACTGGCTGGTGGCGCACGGACACGAAGTGCTGCATATTGACGGGACGGCACCTCCGAAGCCTCACAAGCTCACGCCTGAGGGGAGATTAGTGGACGGGAAACTGATTTACCGTGGGGACCGGCTGTTGTGACAACGATTTGTTAGTCAACGTCGACCACACTTCATCAGTCGCCCGGATTCATTAGCTTGTCGCTGTATTTTTATTCTAGAATGGCGCAACATCGGCAGGCCGGAAACCCCTTCGTGAGGGCGGACACTCTGCAACAGGTCGATTACACACGTGACGAAACCCTGCGTCCTTGGCTCACGTGGGTTGTGAGCTTCGGAGTTTGGACCGTAATCGGTTTGGCCGAGACGGTCTCTCGGTATCAGTATCAAAAATCGTTGGGCTTCCCGATCACCCTCTATGATTTTGGTGTCCCGCTGGTGAATTCGTATATATGGGCTCTACTGACGCCCCCGGTCCTAAGTTTTGCAACCCGTTACCCGGTGGAGCGTAATCATATCGCTCGCCGTTTTTTAGGATACTTTCTTGGCGGTGTGCTTTTCACGATCGTCCATGTTGTGCTTCGCGGCGTCTTGTTCCCGGTCAGAGATCCCAGGGTTGGTCAGGTTTCCACGGTCGGGTGGCTTCTTTTTAAGAGGCTATTTCTGGCGGCCGGCACCGAAGATATGTTTCAGATTTACATGCCGATCGTTGTGTTCGGGCAGATGATCGCGTACTACCAGCGGTTCAAGAATAGAGAGGTCCAACTCGCCGAGGCACAACTCGAGGCGCTTAAGAGCAGGCTCCAGCCGCACTTCTTATTCAACACCCTGAACTCCATTTCGGCGTTGATGTTCTCTGACGTGAAAGCAGCCGACAAGATGATGTCGCGTCTGGGCGATTTATTGAGATCCATCCTGGAAGAAGGGGGCATCCAGGAAACGACCCTGAGTAAAGAACTGCAGTTTCTGGATATGTATGTGCAAATAGAAAAGATTCGCTTCGATGGCCGCTTGGAGGTCGTCATTTACGCCGACCCGGCTACTTTGGACGCGCACGTTCCTCAATTGCTGCTTCAGCCGCTGGTGGAAAACGCGATTCATCATGGAATCGCAAAACTCTCGGGAGGAGGCACAGTTCGCGTTACTTCCTTCCACGACTGTACTCAGCTGCACTTGCGGATCACCGACAACGGCCGCGGCCTTGAGCTGGCTTCCAATGCGCTGGGTCAGCGTCACGGTGTCGGACTTACGGCAACGCGCAAACGCCTTCAGGCGCTATATGGAGACTCTCAAAACTTTAGCGTCGACAACGTGCCCGAGGGGGGAGTCGAGGTCTCGATCGATATACCGTTTTCCGTCGAAGCGATGGCCGTACCGCAAGTTTCGAAGAGCATGCTGAATGGAGCCTACGCCGAATCTTGAACTCTATTGCATAGGTACCTTCTGCTCCAACTCTGCAGCCGCTTGTGCCACATTCTCCGCTGTTCCGAGATCGCGCCAGTAATATTCGTCGGCACGAAAACCAAGGATTTTTTCTCCTGTAGCAGCGAGACGCAGATAACACGTGATGATGGAAAAAGCGCCATCTTCCGTCATCATCGCTAGAAGGCGAGGAGAAATGACGTGAATGCCAGAAAAGGCCAACGCCTGCGGCTGCGGTGATCGTCGAACCAATTCTATTTGCTGATCGCCTCCGGATTGCCGTCCGCAAAGCTGCAGGCTGTCGTCGAATAGGAGGTATCTGGAGGTCTCCCGGTTTTGGACCGCGAGTGTGGCGAGAGCCCGTTTGTCAACGTGAAATTGCACTACGCGCCCGAGGTCGATGGTGCTGATGACGTCGACGTTGTGCAGAACAAACGATTCGTCAGGACTGCTGGACCGCTCGCGAAAAAAATACGCAGCTTTTTTCAGTCCCCCACCCGTATCGAGCAGGACCTCCTCGCGAGAGATTTCAATACGCATCCCGAAGTTATGATTCGTCTTGAGATACTCGACAATCATGTCGGCAAAGTGATGCACATTGACAATCACCTCGCGAATCCCAAAAGACCGTAAGCGAATAAGCGTGATCTCCAACATCGTGCGGCCAGCGACTTCCACCAGGGCCTTGGGACGGTTGTCGGTGAGTGGACGCAGTCGGGTGCCCAGGCCCGCTGCCAGAATCATCGCCTTCATTCGTGTACATTCTCCAACTCACGATGCCGCACTACTACCTCCACTCCATTTCTGCTCCGCAACCGCTTCGCCAGTTGCTCTGCCAGATAGACCGAGCGATGTTGTCCACCAGTGCATCCGAACGACACCATCAAATCTTTGAAACCGCGACGCTGATATTCGCTCACGCTGGCATCCACCAGCGACAGGACGCTAGCCAGAAACTGATGCACACTTTCCTGCTGATTCAGGTACTCGATCACCGGCGCATCTTTGCCTGTGAGCGCTTTGAAGCGTTCATCGCGGCCGGGATTGGGAAGGTTGCGACCGTCGAAGACGAATCCTCCGCCGTTTCCGGTTTCGTCTTTCGGCCAGCCTCGATGGAAGGAGAAGCTGAAAATCCGTACCGTTAGACTCTCTGCATCCGAGGCTAGGCTCTGCAATTTCTCCGATCCCAGCATGCTGTTGAACGCATCCATGAGCGTGGGAAGGGCGATCGGCAGTGTGACGTTGTGAAGCAGCCAGCGCAGATTTTTCAGCGCAAAAGGCACGCTTTGCAGAAAATGGGCTTTGCGTTCATAAAAGCCGCGAAAGCCGTAAGCACCCAGTGCCTGCATGATCCGAACGTAAACGTAGGCGTAGTAATGCTGCATGAATACTGCACGTTCCAGCTTGAGGAAGCTGGCAAGGCCGTCGAGATAATGATCGAGCAATTGCTGGCGCAGTTCCGGCGGCAAGTCGGCCTTGGCGTCGTACAAAAGAGACGCAACATCGTACTGCAGCGCGCCTTTGCGTCCGCCCTGATAGTCCAGGAAGAAGGGCTGGCTATCCTGCCACATGATGTTGCGAGATTGGAAATCCCGATACAGAAAATAGTCATGCGGGGCGCTCAACAACAACTTCGTCAAGCGGCCGAAATCGTTCTCCAGCGCCTGTTCGTTGAAGGGAATGCCCGCCAGCCGAAGAAAGTAATACTTGAAGTAGTTCAAATCCCAGGCGATGGATTGCCGATCAAAACTGGCTCGGGGATAGCACAGCTTGTAGTTCAAATCGCGACCAGCTTCGATCTGAAACCGTGGCAACACCGCCACAACTTTCCGATATGCTTCGATCGCGGGCGGAGCAATGTTCTCCCCGGCACGGTTTGTCGAAAGAAACTCAAAAAGCGTCGTGCTTCCCAGATCTTCTTCAAGATAAGCGCCCTCACCCAAATCTTCCCCATAAATCTCGGGCACCGGCAGGCCATGGCGGCGAAAATGTCTGGAGAACTCCAGGAACGCAGCGTTTTCTTCACGAACATCGTAGAGAATACCAATCGCGCTTAGCTCTTCGTTAGCGAGCCGAATAATCTTTCGGCCAGAGCCGCCGAGCTGGCCCTGCAGCGGCTGCACCCGCGCGACTGGTGAGTGAAAATGCTGCTCAAAAAGCTTCTTGAGAACGTCCATGAAGGCGGTGGTCAGGGGTTTGCCCTCACCAAGATATCATCCAGCATACCTGGAGGTGAGGACAGTGTGGCAAATCGATCCATGGTTGGCCTTGGCGTCTTTGCATCCACAGCTGCGATCGACGAGGTGTATGTAATGTTCAATGTGCTAACGTAATTCCTCATGATCGTCGGGACCGGAATTGACATCGCGGAAGTCCCGCGCCTTGCACGGGCCATAGCCCGTCATGGCGATCGTTTCCTGCATCGAATCTTCACCGAAAGCGAAATCCGTTACTGTGAATCGAAGGCCAACCGCGTGGAGCGTTACGCCGCGCGCTTTGCAGCTAAGGAAGCTGCCATGAAGGCTCTCGGCACAGGCTGGAACCACGGTGTGCGCTGGCGTGACGTGGAAGTGTGCCGCGAACCCGGAGGCCGGCCGACCATTGCTTTCCATGGCAAAGCCGCTGAGTTCGCAGCCCGGCTCGGCGCTGTGCACACTGCGCTTTCGCTTTCTCACACCACGGAACAGGCCATCGCGCAAGTAATCCTAGAGAGCTGAGTCCTGGAAAATCGACACTCAGCTTCTGTTAGACTGTCGCATTCTCATCGAACACCTTTGACCAGTGAGACTTTCCTCGCGAGCCCTGCCAGCGCGGCAGAAAGAGTCTGCAATGGCGCGTTGGTAGCCGGTATTGGGCTGAGCAGTTTTTCCGCTCTGCTTCTCGAACTTGCGCTGACTCGATTGTTCTCGGTTGTCCTCTTCTATCATTTTGCCTTTCTAGCCATTTCGATCGCGTTGCTCGGCCTGGGCGCGGGTGGGGTGTTCGCTTACTTGAGAAAGGGCTACCTGGGGCGCTTTGAGACTCCCAGCTTGGTATCCTGCCTGTGTGCCGTAAATGCGCTAGTCATTGTCCTGGCGCTTTTGGTGGTACTGCACATTCCGGTGTCGTTGGAACTATCCCGAGGAAATCTGCTCCGACTGACCGCGATATACCTGTGTTCGGCTGTGCCATTCTTTATTACCGGCGTGGAGTTTTCGGTTATCTTTGCGCGAGAGTCGGCCCATATCCCGCTTCTTTACGGAGCCGACCTCACGGGCGGAGCGCTGGCGTGTCTCGGAATTGTGCCGCTTCTCAACTGGCTCGGCGGGCCGAACACGATCCTTTTTGCGGGGGTCACGGCCGCGATTGCAGGTACCGTCTGGGCGCCAAGCCGCAAACGTTGGAAGATGAATCCCATCCTGGCCGTCGGTTTGCTTTTGCTGATTGCGGTGAATTACTCCGGAAGGCTGATTGACGTTGTCTATGCTAAGGGCGAGCTCCGCGATGGATCCTGGGTGGAGTTCGCGCGCTGGAACGCGATCTCACGCGTGGAGGTAGACCGCCAGGGCGACGCAAAAACCATAGTGATCGACGCGGATGCGTCCACGTCCATTATGAATGTGGATCCGAAACACTGGCAGGGTACGGTGTGGCAGCAAGACTTAATGTCGGCGCCGCCGGCCTTGGCTAATGTCCTCCGGCCCCGCGGCGACTATGCCATTATCGGGCCGGGCGGCGGGGTGGACGTCCTGCGCGCTGTAGCCAACGGAAGCACTGATGTGACTGGCATAGAGATCAATCCCATCATCGCCAACACCATCATGCGTCGCCGCTACGCCGACTACGCGTTTCATTTGTACGACCTTCCCGAAGTGCACATCGACGTTACCGACGGCAGGTCCTTCATTCGCAACTCGCAGGCGCACTACGACGTGGTGCAGATGACCCTGGTCGACACTTGGGCGTCCACGGCGGCGGGGGCATTTGCCCTCAGTGAAAACAGCCTCTATACGGTCGAAGCGTTCCGCGAATATTTCGAGCACCTGAAGCCCGACGGGCTGATCGCCATCACGCGCTGGGAATTCCGGCAACCACGCGAAGCTTTACGCGTGGTCTCGGTCGCCATGCAAGCTCTCCATACCTTGGGCATCGAGAATCCTGCGAGGCACTTCATTGTGGTCTCCCAGGGCGATCTGGACGAAGACGGAATCCCGGTTGCGGTTTTGGCGAAAAAGAGTTCGTTTACGATCGAGGAAGAACAAACAGTCCAAGCTGATCTCAGCCACAATCCTCCGCTGGTAGCGCGGTACTTGCCATCCGCGCCCGGAACGAATGCGTTTTCAGCCTTGATCGCGAGCAATGACCCCTACGGTTTCGCGCAGCACTATCCATACAACGTCTCACCGGTGAACGACAATGCACCCTTCTTTTTCTTTACCATGAAAATTGGCCAGATCATGCGTCAGGGAGAATCACAGCAAGGCATCGACTGGAAAGTAAACTTGGGCGTAGCAGTGCTGGGAACGGTGTTGGTCATTTCCTTAGTTGCAGTGCTCGCCTTCCTGGTGGTCCCTCTGGCGATGCGGCGCGGACGCAGACAACAACGCGCCACTCGACTCTTGTACTTCATTGTCGTCGGGTTGGGATACATTCTGGCGGAGATTGCGTTCATCCAGCGCTTCGTTTTATTTCTGGGTCATCCCACATACGCTCTGACGGTGGTTGTGTTCTTGCTTCTTCTTTCGAGCGGTGCCGGCAGCTTGGCGTCCCGCCGGTGGCTAGACGACGTCCTGCGCGTGCGCCTGCCTCTGATGCTTATCGTGGCGTCGCTGCTACTCTACGTGCTCATCATGCCGGCACTCCTGAACCGGCTAGTCGGGCTTCCGTTTGTGCTTAAGCTGCTGGTAAGTGCCGTGCTCCTGGTCCCGTTAGGGTTTGCCATGGGAATGCCATTCCCTACTGGCCTTCGCGCACTGGTACGCATTTCAGTACCGGAGACGAGTGATGCCAATGAAAATTCTGTGGAGTGGGCTTGGGCCATGAACGCCGCCTCCAGCGTGTTGGGTTCGGTTCTCGCCATGGTGATTGCCATCCAGTTCGGGCTCAACATCACTTTGGCTTGCGGAGCTCTGGCTTATCTGTTGGCCTTTTTTCTGATCAGGACGCTGCAACCGCACCGTGTCTGACGTGAATCCGAGGCCGACGGTCTGCTATGATGCGAAAAATCTACTTGTGCTTGGGATTCACCGTGGAGATTGCCTGGAATGGGGCTGCTTGGGGGAATGATTGCCTAGCCAGAAGCAGTTGAAGTGGTCACAACTGAAGGTCGGAATCACGGTACTAAGCGCCAGCATTACGCTCGGCGTTTTGATTTTCTTAATGAGTGGCACGGGCGGGTTCCTCACTCCGAAGATTAAACTAAAATCATACTTTGACAATGCCGGCGGCCTGCGCGTGGGGGCGCCTGTGCGGCTGAACGGAGTGGATATCGGCAACGTCAGTGCCATCCAGATTGTGCCGGACAGGGACAAGCTCCTGACTCCGGTCGAAGTTACGATGAAAGTAAGCACAAAGTATCACTTTAATCTGCGTAAAGACTCTGTGACTCTGCTTTCCACTGCTGGAGTACTAGGTGAAACTTACATCGATATCGACAGTTCACAGGCCAAAACGGGTGAAGTCCAAGACGGGGCGGTTTTGTCCAGCCGCAGCGTTCCCGATTTTCAGGACGTCGTGCGCGCCAGCCAGGGTTCTCTACAGAACCTGGATTCGTTGATCAAACGGCTCGATCGCATCGTCACCTTTGTGGAGAGCGGCAATGGCTCGGTGGGCAAGCTGATCTATGATCCCAGCCTTTATAACCGATTGAACACGACGGTTAGCGAATTTCAGAAGCTGGTCAACGAAGTTACCGAGGGCAACGGCACGTTGGGCAAGCTGGTTTCAGACGATGAACTGTATCGCAAGGCCAACACCGCGGTTGACGATGTAAATACAATCATCAACGACCTGAACGCAGGTAAGGGGACGGCGGGGAAATTCCTGAAGGATCCCGCACTCTACAACACTGCCAATGACACTATCGCTAATGTCAAGAAACTTACCGACGATGTGAACGCGGGCAAGGGCGCCTTGGGCAAGTTGACCAAAGACCCGGACTTTGCCAACAAGCTGCAGGACACGATCAATAAACTTTCAGCGATTACCGATCGGCTGGAGGCGGGAGAAGGCTCGGCAGGAATGTTTCTGAGAGACCCCGCAATCTTCAACAACGCGAACCAGTTGTTGGTCGAGAGCCGGGAACTGGTCAAAGCGGTGCGCGAGAATCCCAAGAAATATCTGACGATCCAGCTTAAAGTTTTTTGAACCCCGGATTTTCCCGCGAAAGATTCCCGAGCCATGGTCAGTCGGTCTTAGCAGACTTGAGCCTGGGCAGCCGGTGAAGTAGCCTCAGCCTGCTCGTGCGCATGATAGCTGGATCGCACCAGTGGCCCTGATTCCACATGCCGGAAGCCGAAGCGCAAAGCTTCATCTTTCAGCGCACGGAATTCGTCCGGGCTGTAGAAGCGGGCGATGGGTAAATGGTCGCGCGACGGCCGCAAATACTGCCCAACCGTGAGGATGTCCACACCGCGCGATCCGAGATCGCGGAAAACCTCCACCAGTTCGGAGAACGTCTCGCCCAGCCCGACCATTACTCCAGATTTAGTCACCATTCCGGGGGAGAATTTCTTGGCACACTCCAAAAGTCGTAGAGTGCGCTCATAACGGGCGCCCGACCTCACTACGCGGTAAAGGCGCGGAACAGTTTCCGTGTTGTGATTGAGCACGTCCGGCTTGGCTTGAAGGACAATCCGCAACGCGTCGTCGAGGCCCTGGAAATCTGGGATCAAGACCTCGATGCGGCAGCCCGGGGACAATTCCCGAATCTCGCGGATGGTTTCGGCAAAAATGCGGGCCCCGCCCAAATTGTCGTCATCGCGATTCACGCTAGTTACAACCGCGTGTTTCAATCCGAGCGTGGCGACGGCCTCGGCAACGCGGCGCGGCTCGCCCCAATCAATAGCTGCCGGCCTACCCTTGGGCACCGCGCAGAAACCGCAGCGACGAGTGCAGATGTCACCCAGCAGCATGAACGTGGCGGTGCCATGATTCCAGCACTCGCCGATGTTGGGACACAGCGCTGATTCACAGACCGTGTGCAGTGCGAAGCCTCGAGCCAGCTTCTTGAGATTATGGAAGTTCTCGCCGGTCGGGGCTTTGGCTCTCAGCCATTCCGGCTTCGGCTGCCGAATGGGAGGTCCGAGGGCAATCTGCACAAGTTGGGGAGCGCCAGCCATGTTCGTGGCTTAATTCTACCTTCTGGCGCGTGGAGCTGTCTCGGAAAGGAGTTTCGTGAGCGCTTTAGCTTTCCAAGTACGCGTCGATCCACTCTTTGATGCGCATGCGGCGATCATCTTGAGGGTCATAGCGAACACCGAAGGTTTTGTCAGGTTTGCGCCAGGTCACGGTGCTGCGCACCCAGGTGCGAGGCAACGTAAGCAGTGCGAAGGAAATTTCCACGTTCGTGCCCACGGAGACGTCTTCTGCGCTTTTCATTGACATGCCGCCAGAGCTGATCTCCTGGCTGGTCGCAGTGAAACGGCGACTGTCCGCGGTCACGATAGAAATCTCCGTAATTACTGGAATCCGCACGTAGCGACGAAACTCATGCAACACCAGCATCTGCGTGGCCCGCACCAGTTTCAGCGCTGCCTGGCGCTCGAGGGGCTCGTGGAAAACCGCGTTGATGCCATACTTGGAATATCGCATCGCTTCCTGCGCGCTACCGCCGACACCATAAATCACCATGCGGCTGTTCGAAGCCGAAGTGCGGGCCGACTCCATGGCCGCCTCTGCGTCGGGACCTAACTTCAACACGCAGGCTTCAAACTTCTCTTTCTTCAGGCGGTCCGGCACATTGCCCGTCATAACAGTGGCTTCAACACCGAACTGGCGAAAGCAATCCGACAGAATCATCCTGGCGGGCTCTTTGAGGCCAACCAACGCTACCCGGGCCGACGCCTTCTTGCTGGGAGGGATAGGCGTGAGAGCAGTTCCAAGGGATTTGTTCATGAGCGTGGCGATGTTGCCTTGAAACCCTATTCTGGGCTTCGCTTTCCGGGTTCGCAAAGGGTTAGAAGGTCAATCCCTGGGTACAAAGGTGTCATTACCAGGAATGCACTGACGACTGAGAAACAGCTCTTGCCAAGGCTAAAGTTTTTGCGGAATCGGCGATTCGGCGCGACCACGTATCCAACCAGCACAAAGCTGCAGCGCCCGGGGCTTGTCCGGCCACTGCATTTTTTGGAGGTTTTAAGTCTGGCATGAGATGTGTTATATCTATAACATATATGCAATGACTGTAACTGAATACGCCAACCAAGTGCCCTGGCTGCTGCTGGTATTTAGTCTTCCAGCAAGGAATTCAAGTCAGCGGGTTGCGATATGGCGCAAGTTGCGGAGATACGGAATGCTGCCTCTACGCAGCTCAGGGTACGTTCTCCCTAATTCTGCTACGAACCAAGAACGCATGGAGTGGCTTGCCGCGGCAATTCGTAGCTACAAGGGCCAGGCGTCCGTTGTTCAGGTGCAGAGTTTTGATGATCTACCGACGGAACAATTGAAGCGGCTCTTTGTGGAAGCCCGCTCACGTGACTACCAGAAACTGATGCACGAGACGAAGCGGCTTTTAGCACTGCCTACGGCTCGGAGGTCCACAGCGCGGGTGAATGGGATTCGGCGTCGATTTCTGGAAATCACAGACATCGATTTTTTTGAGAGCCCCTTACGCGTCCGGCTTGAGAACTTGCTGGCTCACGCCGACGACTCTGAAAAAGCAACGTCCGGTAAAAACCGCAAACAAAAGTCCGGCGAATACCTCAACCGTCTGTGGATGACGCGGCCTCGTCCGGGAATCGACCGGGTGTCGTCGGCGTGGCTGATACGACGGTTCATTGATCCGAAGGCACGATTCGTTTTTGGTACGGACCCGAACCTGCACCCCGACGCTATGCCCTTCGACATGTTCTGTGCCCAGGGTTTCGGCCATCGCGGGGAAGACTGCACATTTGAAACTCTTTACAAGCAGTTTGCAATCCGTGACGGGAAAGTGAAGCGGATCGCGCAGATTATCCACGATGCAGACCTTGGCGACGAGAAATTCGGTCGCGTTGAAGGACAGGGATTGGACAAAGTCCTGAATGGCTGGGCAAAGCAGGACTTGCCAGACGATGAACTTCTAAAGCGAGGGCTGGATCTGATCGAAGGTCTATATGAGTCACTCGGGTGAGACTCGTGAGGTGCAGTGATGAATACTGGCGCTACCAGCAGGCTATTGCTCATCAGCAACTCGACCCTGCACGGCAGCGGTTATTTGGACCACGTGGAAAAGGAAATTCGAGACTTTGTTGGCAACCGGACTAAGGTCGTATTCGTTCCGTTCGCAGTCCATGACCGTCACGCCTACGCGGCGAAGGCCCAAGAACGCTTTCGCGACATAGGTCTCTCGCTGATATCAATCCACGATGTTTCCAATATGCCGAGAGCAGTCGACGAAGCGGATGTGGTCTTTGTTGGCGGCGGCAACACGTTCCGGTTGTTGAAGGGACTTTACGACCACAACCTGCTGGGCCCGATCCGCCGGAGAGTAGCGGCGGGTGTGCCTTACATTGGATCGAGTGCCGGCTCCATTGTGGCGTGTCCGACTCTGAAAACAACAAAAGACATGCCGGTAGTGCAGCCCCCATCATTCGAGGCGTTGGGCCTGGTTCCATTCCAGATCAGTCCGCATTACTTAGACCCTGATCCCTCGTCCACGCACATGGGGGAGACGCAAGAGGAACGGATCGTGCAGTTCCTAGAAGAAAACGGAGAGACTGTGGTTGGCTTGCGGGAGGGGTCGGTTCTGCGAGTAGAGGATGGGGCGGTTACGTTGAAAGGTCGGAATACAGCACGCATCTTTCGACGTGGCGAGGAACCGGTCGAAGCGACACCGGGGTCCAATCTTAGTGGATTGCTCGAGGCAACTGCGTCTCGGACAGGCAGAGTGGCATGAAATCGGAAGAAATTCTGATACTAACGCCACGTGAGATTCGATGCATGCTGACCCTCGATGAGTGCATCGCGGCAGTGGAACACGCATTCTGCTTGTATGGAAAGGGCAAGGCAGTCCCACCGGCGGTTTTGAGCATGCACACGCCAGGCGGCGGGTTTCACGTGAAAGCAGGGTTGCTGGAACTTGATCGGTCGTACTTCGGTGCGAAAGTGAATGGAAATTTCCCGGACAATAGCACCCGATTCGGGCTACCCGCCATTCAGGGAGTCATCGTTCTCTGCGATGCTGAAAAGGGAACCCCACTGGCGGTGATGGACTCCCGCGAAATCACGTCGTTACGGACTGGGGCGGCGACAGCAGTGGCGGCGAAATACCTGGCACGCCCTGATTCGCGAACCGTCACCATTTGTGGCTGTGGTAATCAGGGACGTTTTCAGCTGAAGGCACTCTCCCGCGTATTCCAACTCGAAACTGTGTTCGCTTACGACAAAAGCGGAGAGCAAGCGTTGCGATTTGCGCATGAAGTGGGACTGGATCTGAAAATTCCTGTGAGGGCGGTGGCTGATCTCGCTGTCGCTGTGCGGCAGAGCGACATTTGTGTGACGTGCAGTCCGTCACGGCAGCCCTTGCTGGGCCAGGATGATGTCAAGCAAGGAACGTTCATCGCCGCTGTGGGCGCGGACAACCCTGAAAAACAAGAACTCCACCCAAGCCTGATGGCAAGGAGCAAGATCGTATGCGACATTCTCGAACAGTGTGCGGCGATGGGAGACCTGCATCACGCGTTGGATGCCGGCGTCTTGACCCGAGCAGATGTGCATGCAGAACTGGGTGAGGTTGTGTCTGGAAACAGGACAGGCCGCGAATCGGACCAGGAAATCATCGTTTTCGATAGCACTGGAATGGCGCTGCAAGACGTCGCCGCGGCAGCCTTCGTATACGAAAAAGCTGAGAGGCAGGGTTCGGGCGTTCGGCTAAGTTTTGCAGCTTAAGAATTAAGAATAGGGAGAATGTGCCATGCTCGTTTTGCAAGGAAACCTGTCAGTCCGAATCTTGAAAGTCTTTCTAACGGCGCTTATCACGATAGCGTCCCTGTATTGCGAAACTGTGGCGACAGCGCAGACCGCCAGTTCCGCTCCCGCGAATGCTACTGCGAGCAACTGGAAGCAGGTCGAGGAGGCGATGGGCCGTCCGGGACAGATACTGCCCGGCGATGTGATCAGGTTCGGTATGCCGAGGAAAGACCTGCATGTCGTACTGGATAGTGTCGAAATCAAGGCGGGACTCGCTTTAGGTTCGTGGGCAGCCTTCAAGCAAGATAGCGGCGGAGCCATGGTCATGGGCGACTTGGTTCTCACTGAGGATGAAGTTGAGCCCGTAATGACGAAACTTCAAGAAGGCGGCATACAAGAATCCGCCGTCCACAATCACCTGATCGGGGAGTCGCCACATGTGATGTACGTGCACATTGCCGGCCATGGCGATGCGGTGCGTATGGCGAAGGTCATCCACGACGCAGTGGCATTGACTAAGACTCCCGGTCCAGACGCCTCTCCTGCAGCCCAACCATCAGCCGAACTTGGTTTTGATCAGAAGCAGGTTGAGCAGATTCTCGGGCATACCGGGAAGGTCAATGGCGGAATTCTTCAGGTCGGAGTGCCGAGAGCGGAGACAATTACCGACTCGGGTATGACAGTTCCGCCATCGATGGGCGTGGCCACTGCCTTGAATTTCCAACCGACAGGTAACGGAAAAGCAGCGATTACGGGAGATTTCGTGCTGCTCGGCAGTGAGGTCAATCCGGTGATCAAAGCCTTGCGACAGAATAGCATCGCTGTGACTGCTCTACATAACCACATGCTGACGGAGGAACCTCGCCTGTTCTTCATGCACTTTTGGGCGAATGACGACGCGTTAAAACTGGCGAAGGGACTGCGAAGCGCGTTGGACCTTACCAACTCCGGAAAATGAAGCCGGACGCCGAGCCTCGCCCAGTTGTGCACTTGCCAGCACGAGCCCCCCTACCTCGTTTCGTCGGCTATTTTCTATGGCTCGGAACGGTCGGCTTCGGGGGCCCTATCGCTCTTGCGGGGCACATGCAGCAGGACCTAGTTGACGAACGCGGCTGGATCAGCAAGGAGGACTATCTTGAGGGGCTGGCTCTGGCGCAACTAGCGCCGGGTCCTCTGGCCGCTCAACTTGCGATTTACCTTGGTTACATTCGCGCTGGCGTGCTGGGAGCCACCGCCGTCGGGGTCGCCTTTATCTTGCCATCGTTTCTGATGGTGTTGGGTCTCTCGGCCGCCTACGTTCGCTTCGGGGGACTGCCGTGGATGCAGGGAATTTTCTACGGAATCGGCGCAGCCGTGATCGGGATCATCACGCGCTCGGCGTTTAAGCTTACCAAGCTTACCCTCGGGAAAGACAAGTTGTTGTGGAGCATCTTCGCGGTCCTAGCAGTTTCAACGGCGTGGACTTCGCGGGAGATCATCTGGTTGTTCTTGTTGGGCGGTGTCGTGACCTTGATAGTCAAGGCTTTTCCGGCGCGCGCACAGGCCAGAACCAGCGTCTCGCTGCTGTTCTCGCTAGGGACGGTCGGAGCGAGCAGCAGCACTCTGTCGCAGATTTTTCTTTATTTCGCAAAGGCTGGAATGTTTGTGTTCGGGAGTGGACTCGCTGTAGTGCCATTTCTCTACGGTGGAGTAGTACAAGGACATCATTGGCTGACCGATCATCAATTCGTCGATGCGGTGGCTGTAGCGATGATCACGCCGGGACCGGTCGTCATCACAGTTGCCTTCATTGGCTATCTTGTCGCCGGTGTGGCGGGAGCAACCGCGGCTGCCCTGGGCATTTTCCTGCCGGTTTACCTGGTGGTTGTTTTGCTCGCACCTTCGTACAAGCGGTGGGCCAAGAACCCTCAGTTGAATGCTTTCGTGCGAGGCGTCACCGCTGCGGCGACAGGGGCGATTGCGGGGGCGGTTGTGGTCCTTGCTCGTCGCTCGGTTTACGATCTGCCCACAATTTTGATCTGTTTGCTAAGCCTTGCCGTACTGTTTCGCTGGAAGGTCCCGGAACCGATCGTCATAGCGGGCGCGGCGATTGCAGGCTTGGTGCTGCGGCCTTTGGCTTGAGGTCATTCTAGGGGCGGCATTTCAACTAGCCGGGTAGATGACCTCTTATTCTGTCCAGCGCCGGAACAGTAGCGCCCCGTTGGTTCCTCCGAAGCCGAAGGAATTTGACATGGCGTATTCCAACTCTGCTTTTCGGGCGTGATTCGCAACGTAATCCAAGTCGCACTCGGGCTCGGGATTTTCCAGGTTGATGGTAGGAGGGAGCGTTTGATCGCGCAGGGCTAACACCGTGATGCCAGCTTCCAGTCCACCGGCGCCGCCCAGCAGGTGTCCGGTCATGGACTTAGTCGAGCTTACGGCCAGCTTGTAGGCGTGGTCGCCGAAGGCGCGCTTGATGGCGATGGTTTCCAGCTTGTCTCCAATGTCGGTTGAGGTGCCGTGGGCATTGATGTAGTTCACCTGCTGAGGTTGGATTTTGGCATCATTCAAGGTGTTCAGCATGACCCGGTAGGCGCCGTCACCGTTCTCGGCCGGTTGCGTAATGTGATAGGCGTCTCCACTCATGCCATAACCCACGATCTCAGCCAAAATCCGGGCTCCGCGCCGCCGGGCAAATTCCAGATCTTCGAGGATCAAGATGCCAGCGCCTTCACCAATTACGAATCCGTCGCGCGCGACATCCCACGGGCGACTGGCCTTTTCGGGAGCATCGTTGCGCGTGGAAAGCGCTCGCATAGCGGCGAATCCGCCCACGCCCATGGGAGTGATGGCGGCTTCCGTGCCCCCGGCGATCATCACGTCTGCGTCGCAGCGGGCGATAATTTTGTAAGCGTCGCCCACCGAGTGCGCACTTGAGGTACAAGCGGTGCAGGTAGCTTCGTTCGGTCCCTTAGCGTTATAGCGGATGCTGACGTGTCCGGCGGCCAGATTCACAATGGAGGCTGGAATGAAAAACGGGGAGATTTTACGCGGCCCGCCATTCAACAGATTGCTGTGCTCGCGCTCTATGACATCGAAGCCACCGATTCCGGATCCAATATGCACACCGATCCGGGCGGACATGTCCGGTGTGACTTCGAGGCCAGAGCCTTTCATGGCTTCATCCGCGGCCGCCATTGCTAGATGGATGAAGCGGCCCATCTTCTTCAGTTCTTTCTTCTCGATGAACTTCAGAGGGTCGAAATTTTTGACTTCCGCCGCGATGCGGCAAGCGAACTGGGATGCATCAAACTGCGTGATCGAGGCTACGCCACTCTTACCCGCGAGCAGGTTGCGCCACACTTCCTCGGTCGTGTTGCCTACGCCACAAATCAGGCCAATGCCAGTGACTACAACCCTACGTCCCAACTACTTCCCGCCTTTCGCGTGCTTCCCGATGTAATCAACCGCGTCTTTCACGGTACGGATTTTCTCCGCGTCTTCATCGGGAATCTCAATTTCGAAGGCTTCTTCGAAGGCCATGACAAGTTCCACAGTGTCGAGCGAGTCGGCGCCGAGGTCGTCCACGAAGGAGGCCGTGGGCGTGACTTCGCCCTCGTCTACTCCCAGTTGTTCCACGATGATCTGCTTTACTTTGTCGTCAACGGCTGCCATTGCTTTTCCTCGCTCCGCTTGTAGCGCCGGCGTGGCTCAACTTTGCTCCTGGGAGGATCGCCGGCAGTCCTCCGCTGGCCGTGTATAACGCGTTCGCCGCTATGACTTGCTTACCTTCGCGTGCTTGTCGATGTAATCGATGGCGTCTTGCACGGTTCGAATCTTTTCTGCATCCTCATCAGGGATCTCGACGTCGAAGGCTTCTTCTAACGCCATCACTAGCTCGACCTGGTCCAGCGAATCGGCCCCTAAGTCATCGACGAAGGAAGCACTTGGCGTGACCTCGCCTTCATCCACTCCCAGCTGCTCCGCAATAATCTGTTTTACCTTTTCGACGCTCTCTTTTTTCTCATCGCCAGTCATGTGAGCTCCACCTCCAAGTGCGTTCCGACACTCTGAAAAAGGAACGAGTAGTGTAATGGGCCGCCCGAATTGCTGTAAAGGAGAGTTCCGTCACGCCGGACAGACCCTGGAATCGTCCAAATGGAATCCTAACCGCTGCCCGTTACCCGGTCAACGTCTGGAAGTGCAACCCGATACCGGCGTCAGGCTTGAAACCTGAGGTAAAAAGCTGGAGACTGCGTTCATGCGCGCCGTTGTGCAACGAGTGAAGCGTGCCCAGGTCACGGTGAACGGCGAGATCACAGGAAACATTGATCGCGGCTTTCTGGTATTTGTCGGCGTTGCCCACAATGACGCTGAAGCTGACGCCAACTATTTGGCAGACAAAGTCACCGGGCTGCGCGTCTTCGAAGATGAGAATGGAAAGATGAGCCTGGCCGTCGGTGATATCGGAGGAGCAATTCTTGTGGTATCGCAATTCACGCTTTTGGGAGATGTCCGACGTGGCAAACGCCCCGCTTTCGACGCGGCGGCTCCGCCACAACGGGCTCGCGAATTGTACGAACACTTTGTGCAGAGAATTCGTGCCGTGGGCCTGCACTGCGAAACTGGCCGCTTTCAGGAGATGATGCAAGTCGATCTGGTTAACGACGGGCCGGTCACAATTCTGATCGATTCCGCGAAGACGTTCTAGAAATGCGATTTGAGCCTACGCCTGCTTGATACCTGCAAATCAAGAAACCCGCAACGTAGGCGCCAACAAGAACCCGAATGGTACAAAGAAAAGCGAGTGCTCTAACTAACCACCAAGTCTGCGATCCGCACCGCATCCGCGCACGCTCGCACATCGTGGGTGCGAATGACGTGAGCCCCTTTTAGGATGGCAGCCGTTTCCGCCGCTAAGGTGCCATAAAAGCGGTCGGCGACAGCGGCGTCTTTTCCGTCGCGTGCCAGAGCGCGACCAATGAACGACTTCCGGGAAACGCCCACCAGCAACGGGTAGCGGAGCTGATGGAACTCTTCAAAACGCTTCAGCAAGGGATAATTTTCTTCATGATTCTTGCCGAATCCAAATCCCGGGTCGAGCACAATGCGCTCTCGCTTTACTCTGGCTATCGTGGCGGCATCCGCCCATTCCCTAAGTTCGCGTTTCACTAAGGTGACGATATCCCCAGAGGCTGGCAGATTGCGCCACTCCTCCGGACGCCCGCGCATATGCATCAGCACCGCGCCACAATTTAGCTCTGCCAGCGTTTTCACCATGTTCGGGTCCCAGCGAAAACCGCTCACATCGTTCACAATCTCTGCTCCAGCTTCTACTGCTGCACGGGCCACGCTCGCTTTGTACGTATCAATCGAGATAAGCGCGTCACTCCGCTTTTGCTTCAGTGACGCAATGACGGGAATCACCCGCTCCAATTCTTCTTTCTCGGTAACTGTGGGCTTGGATTTGTTCCCAGTTGAATCGGAGGCGGAAGTCTTGGTATTGGCTTCAGCCTCGGAGAGTACGCTGGCTCCTGGCCGAGTGGACTCTCCCCCCACATCAATGATGTCGGCGCCATCGCGTAGAAGTGTCATCGCATGCTCGACGGCGCGGTCACGATCGAAGTGCATCCCGCCGTCCGAAAAGGAGTCGGGAGTCACGTTAACCACGCCCATAATGAGCGTGCGCCTTCCCAACTGCACCGTGCGTGAACGCAGATGCCACTCGAACACCGGCCGCATGCGGCTAATTTTAAATCAGGCCGCTAAACAGTTACTGCCTGGTTGCACCCCTTGCGGTGCTACAATCAACGGTTGTATGCGTCACAAGCGCGCGCACTTAGTGGTCGTTCTATGCCTGTTGCTAGCGACGCAACTGCACGCGGCCTCACACAAATCTCTTGCTGACCGTATCGATACGATCCTTGCTGCGCCCGATCTTATCCGGGGTTTCTGGGGGATTGACGTAGTATCCGTCTCAAGCGGTAGAGTTCTTTACGCGAAGAACTCTGAAAAGCTGTTTACCCCCGCTTCCAATACCAAGCTGTTCACCACGGCCGCGGCCCTTGCGCTGATCGGACCAGATTACAACTTCCGCACCACGGTCGAAACCAACGGCACGCTTGACAAACATGGGCGCCTTACCGGCGATCTGGTGCTGGTGGGGCGCGGGGACCCTAATCTTTCGGGCCGTGAATTGCCCTACGCACTGCGCACAGAACGAAGCAATCATCCCATCCAGGTGCTGGAACAGCTCGCGGATGAGCTGGTGCAGAAGGGCGTGAAATACGTGGATGGTGACATCATCGCCGACGACTCCTACTTCGCCTTCGAACGCTATGGAGAAGGCTGGAGCCAGGATGATCTGGTCTGGGCTGATGGAGCTCCGGTTTCCGCGCTTACCATCAACGACAACGTGGTTTTCGTGAGCATCCTGCCCGCCGATCGCGCCGGGGACCGCGCCTTCGTGAGCCTTTCCCCGTTCGGTGATTATTATCACATCGACAATCGTCTCATCACAACGCCTGCGGGCACCGGCCGCAAGATTTTCATCAACCGCGAACCCGGTTCGATCGTGCTTACTCTGTGGGGCAACATGCCGTTGGATGACCCCGGCGCCAATGAAGCTGTCGCCATCGAAGACCCAGCGGAATTCGCCGCCAACCTCTTCCGTCAGTTGCTGGAAGCCCGCGGGGTCGCCGTTTATGGCAAAGAGCGTACGCGTCACACCGAGCTGGCCAGCCTTTCGACGTTCACGGTTACGACGCTAGCTCCTGCCAGGGGTGGCGACGAACCGGCGCGCGCCCTACAGAATCAGCCCCTGGTGCTGGCCAGTTACCAGTCGAAACCTCTTATCGAAGACGTACGGGTCATCAACAAAGTGAGCCAGAACTTACATGCGGAAATCCTATTGCGTCTATTGGGGCGAGAAAAAGGCACTGCAGGCACCGTCGAAGGCGGCCTTGAAGTCCTGCGCGGTTTTCTGAATCAGGCAGGCATTCCCGGTGATCAGTACCTGTTCTACGATGGCTCAGGACTGTCGCGCCAGAATCTGGTGACACCTCACGCCATCGTGCAGTTGCTGACTTACGCCGCAGCGCAGCCCTGGGGCGCGAGCTTCCGCGACACGCTCCCAGTTGCCGGAGTGGATGGCTCGCTTTCTGACCGCTTCAAAAGTATCCCTGCCCAGGCACGGATTTACGGAAAAACAGGTTCGCTCGGCGGGGTCAAAACGCTCTCCGGTTACGTCACCACGGATCAGGGTGAGCAGGTAGCATTTGCCATCCTCTCCAACAATTTCAACCTACCCATGAAGCGCGTACTCGATGCGATTGACGGCATCGTAGGAGAGATCGTGAGCGATGGGGCAGCGAAGAAGACGCGCAAGTAGAGTTGTGCCAGGGTCCTATCTTCAGCTTGGCATCCGCTCGGCGCGGCGCTCCCGCCCTGCGCGCACAGCTCCGGGCCCCGTGCCAGTCGGTGGTTTTCGCATCCCTTCCAGCAGATCTTTGAGCACTACTGCATTGTTGTAGCGTTCGTTCTTCGATGCAAACAAAAGGGTCAACTTCTTTTGCTTGCCAGCCAGCCGATAAAGTTCGCCAAGCTCGTCCGCTGACTCGGGACGAGCCAGCTCTTTGAGGTAGCGTTTGCGGAACGCCATCCAGGCTTCAGGATGTGCGTGAAACCACTGCCGCAGAGTGTCCGATGGCGCCAGGTCACGAAGCCAGGCGTGCAGCGCCGCCCGGTCCTTGTTCACTCCTCGCGGCCATAGTCGATCGACGAGAACTCGCGTGCCGTCGACGCGCAGGGCCTTCTCGTAAATTCGTTTTACCGAGATTCGCCTGTCGACCCCTGCTTTCTTCACAACGCGTTTGTCCGCATTCGCCATCACTGCTCTATTATTGTACGTCGGATGAGATGACGATGCTTTTTGGGACCAAATGAAGGCACGATTCAGCAGTTGTGATCTTAGATTTAGAATCTTCAATTTGAAATCAGCTCTGTGCCTCATCGCGTCCGTCGCGGCCTTGTCTCTATTGGCCGCGTGCGACGTCGAGCTACGTAAGAGTGACGCTCAACTCGGACTGAATCCTCAGCAGGCCGCCGGACGGCGTGTCTACGATGATCGTTGCGACCGCTGCCACGCGCCTTATTCCTCACGCGGCAAAAAGGGCCCGAGCATGAAAGGCGTTTTCAAAAAGCAGTTTCTTTCGCAGAGCGGACTGCCAGCAAATGATGATCGCGTGGTCGAGATTGTGCGTTACGGCCGGAACAACATGCCCGGCTTTGGACAAGTGCTGAACCAGCGGCAAGTCGAGGATCTTCTCGCGTATTTGCACACGCTATGAAATAGGTCACCCAAATCTGGTTCTGAAGAAAGCTGCAATCGCCGACAGACCCAGCCTATCCATGACCGTCCGAACGGTACAATGACGGCGTGAACGCCGCACCAACATCCTCCGTCTCAGGCGAAACATCTGCTCCGGAACAGCAATTTACCGTACCGCAGAGAATTTTGTTATGGATGATCACCTGGGGAGGCTTTCTAGTAATTCGCCTGATCGGACCCACCCTGCGATTGGCGGTGTCGTATGAGGATGGGAGCCCGGGTAGCCTGGAGGCACGGCCAGTGATTTTTTCATTCTGGCATAGCTGCATCTTTCCGGCCATGTATGCCTGGCGCAATAGGCAGATCAGGGTCCTGAGTAGCGATAGTTTCGATGGCGAATGGACTGGCCGCATCATCCGCAAATTTGGCTTCGTAAAAGTACACGGATCGAGCAGCCGAGGGGCGGTGCGTGCTGTGCTCGGCATGCGGCGTGCCGTTGAGCAAGGCGCGACGGTAGGGTTCACCATCGACGGTCCACGCGGTCCGCGCTTTGTAGCCAAGCCTGGGCCAGTGCTACTCGCACGATCAACTGGGGCACCGATGGCGGCGTTTCACATCGCGGTGGAAAGGGCCTGGGTCTTAAACACCTGGGACCGAGTCATGATTCCGAAACCGTTTTCGCGGGCACTCATGCGCGTTAGCCGGCAGACATCCGTTCCGTCGGATTCAGACTCCACGCAGCGGGAGCGCTTTCATCAGGAGTTGCAAGCGGGGCTCGACCGAGTGCGCGAATTTGCAGAGGAGAATGTCGGGAAGGTCGGAAGTGAGGAGTTCCCACTTTTCCGGCAAACAGGAAATTCGTAGATTCAGAAGGAAAATCTGCTGTTAACGTCGGTCCAGCTCCACGCCTAGAATATCGAGTTGATTGACTTCCGCTCAGCGAGCGAGTAGATTTTGCCAACGATCCAGTTCAGCTCTTTTACAACTTCTTTGGTTTGCGCATCCTTGTCAGCCTTGACGGGGAGGGAAGCGGGCGAGAATCCCGCGCTGCCGCGCAACTGTAAGCGAGGAAATTTGCAGCCGGCCACTGGGTAATTCCTGGGAAGGTCGGTTTGCGGAAGTCGGACAGTTAGTTTTGTCCTTACTCGCGAAGCCAGGAGACCGGCGCGAACCATCCACACCAACCCCTTGCGCGTGACAAAGGAGGAGTGTATGCGGTTTTCTCAGGGTTTCGCTTGCTTGGTTGTTCTATCGGTGGCAGCTTCGGCCGCCGAACTAAGAATCAAAGTCGTGGATCCCCAATCCGGCGCTGTTTTCGGTGCGCAGGTCGAATTGCTGCCGAGGGACAGTGGGATCCCAGCTGCGGTCGAAACTACTTCCGCGGAGGGCCTGGCCGTTTTCCGCAACGTCCCAAGCGGTCCGCTTAGCATGCGAGTGTTGGCCGCGGGTTTCGGGGCTCAAACCACAGACGCGCCGACTTCCCAGGATCTCTTCACCGTGCGACTCCAGTTGGCGCCCGCCGCAGAAACCGTCGTCGTCACTGCCACCCGCAGCCCGGTTTCTGGCGAGACTTCAGGTGCAAGCGTGGCAACTCTAACCGCCGCGCAACTAGAAGTCACGCGACCCATCGCGGCCAATGATGCCTTGCGCTTTTTGCCCGGTGCAGTCGTCAGTACCTCCGGGCAACGTGGTGGAGTGTCGTCACTCTTCGTACGCGGCGGCGACTCCGATTACAACAAAGTAATCGTGGATGGCGTCACCATTAACGTTCCCGGTAGAACCTTTGATTTCGGAAACCTTCCTGTGACACAGGCCGACCGCTTGGAATTCATGCGGGGCGCCCAAAGCACTCTCTACGGCTCCGACGCCGTGACCAGTGTAGTCCAGATCTGGACTCGGACCGGAAGCACTCGGGTCCCTGAACTGCGACTTGGAGCGGACGGAGGAAACTTCGAAACCGCGAATGGCTATGCTTCCCTATCTGGAGCCCGCGGCGCCTTCGACTACGACCTGTTCGGCGATCAATTCAACACAAGCGGCCAAGGCATTAATGACGCTTACTCTGATTCGTTGAAGGGCGCCAACATAGGAGTTGCGCTCAGCGACAGCATGTCTCTTCGCTTTCGCGTCCGTCAGTCCAACAGCCATACCGGCGTGCCCGGCGCCTGGAACTTCAACGGACAACCGCTTCAGCCACCCGATCCCAGCGAGTGGTCTCAACTCAACAATCTGCTCGGAAGCTTACAACTCACGGTTGTCGGGCCGTCGGGGTGGCAACACCAATTCACCGGGTTCGCGTACAACTACCAGTACACTGAGCTGAACTTGACAGGCGATCCGGATCGCATCGCTGACTTCGCATCGCATGAGGTCGACCACGTCAATCGCGCCGGATTCGAATACCAGGGCGACTACCTGGAGCGCGACTGGGCGCACACCACCGTGGGCTTTCGCTTCGAGGATGAAAACGGCTTCATCGGAGATGTGAATTTCCCTCCGCCGACCCATGGCCAACGCTGGAATGATGATGTTTTTGTGCAACAACAAGTCACTCTTGGACGTTTGTCTGCGATTGCCGGGGCGCGTTTTGTGCACAACAGCGATTTCGGCAATACCGGCGTGCCACGGGTGGCTCTCACTCTTCTAGCGCTGCGCGGCGGTCAAACATTTTCCGGCACCCGTCTCCGGTTCTCTTTCACCACCGCGTTCAAGGAACCGGGACTGGAGCAGACCTTTGCCGGGCCTCCATTTTTCGTCGCGAATCCGGGCCTAAAGCCAGAGCGCAACCGGGGGTTCGATGCTGGAATCCAGCAGAATTTCTTTGGCAAGTATTCGGTGACTGCGACCTATTTCAACAATCTGTTTCACGATCAGATCGAGTTTGGAGTTGCTGACCCGCAGACCGGAGTGGGCCAATTCTTCAACGTCAACAAATCCTTCGCCCAGGGGGCAGAACTCGAAGTCCAAGGGAAAATCCGTTCCCGGCTGCTGCTGAGCACAGCTTACACCTACACTTCGACCAAGATTCTCGAGGCTCCTCTCTGTACTCCAGCGAATTTCTGCGATCCTGTGTTCGACCCCGGAAATCCATTTTTACGACGCCCGAAACACTCGGGGACTCTTCTGCTGACCTACCTGGGAAATCGCTGGGGCGCGAATCTTGGCGGCAGTTTTGTAGGACGGCGTTTCGACTCCGATTTTCTGGGTCTAGGGATTAATCATGCCGCCGGATATGCGCGCGTGGACTTGGGCGGCTGGTATGCGCTGAATTCGCGAATCACTGCTTATGCAAATATCGAGAACGCGCTGGACAAGCGCTACAACGAGGTGGTCGGCTATCCCGCGCTAGGAGCTAATTTTCGCGCGGGCCTGAGATTCAGGATCGGCGGTGAATAAAAGGCTTCTCCCGTGGCAAGTCAGCGAGAGCGAGCAGCCACACGTCGCGACTTGGAAGTATCGTGAGACGAGGAAACAGGCTGCGGACGATCGTGGTTGTTTCCGCTTGACAACTTGTGGGGAACCGCCAACGGCATGGGAGCTGCAGATTTCGATCCCTGATACTTGCTGCGCGCTAGCATTAACTTTTCCAAATCCTGACTGCCCAGAGGTTGCTGGCGGCCTAAGAGATGCGTCACCAGCGCGATCTGTGCAAAGTGCTCGACCGTTTCCATTTTCATGTAGGCATGGTGGAGATCGGCCCCGTATGTGACCACGCCGTGGTTCGACATGAGAATGGCGTCGTATTGAGGGATTAGCGGTTCCAGAGCCTCTGACAGCTCGGGGGTTCCGGGCGTGCCGTATTTGGCCAGTGGGATTGAACCCAGCCCGATGACCACCTCGCACACCAGCGGCTGGTTCAGTGCTATGCCAGCCGCGGCAAAACCAGTCGCGGTCGGCGGATGCGCATGCACGATGCCCCGGACATCCGGTCGCCGCTTGTAAATCAACAAGTGCATGGCGATCTCGCTGGAAACCTCACGATGGCCGGCCAGGCGGCGGCCCTCAAGATCCACAATGACCAGGTCTGAAGGCTGCATCATCCCCTTGGACATAGAGGTCGGCGTCGCCAGGATGCGCTTGTCGTCGAGCCGCACCGATAGGTTGCCGTCCATGGCCGCGACCTGGCCGCACTCATGCAGCTTTCGGCCATAAAGGACAATCTCGCGGCGATGTTGCCGTTCCTTCGTCATAGGTTCGGGAACAGTTGAGCAGCAGCCCCGTTGTTGGGCGTATGGTACAGCAGGTGGCCCGCCTCAAACAATCCCGTTTACAAAGGTTTACAAGATATTTGCGGTCGGGTTGTTAGCGCTGGAAAATCTATAATCAAATAAGTGCTGGTCTCCGATTTCAACTATCAACTACCCCCGGAACTGATCGCCCAGGAGCCACTAGCGGAAAGAGCAGGTTCTCGGCTTCTGAACCTTCATCGTGCGGCGGGCAAGATGGAGGATCGCAGCTTTCGTGACTTCCCGGATCTTCTCCGCCCAGATGATCTGGTAATTTTCAACGACAGCAAAGTGTTTCCCGCCCGTCTTTTTGGCAGGCGAGGCGGAGCCCAAGCGCAGCCGATCAGCCGGCGCAATCCAGCCTCACGCGAGTTCCTAAAGGGCCAGCTGGAAGTCCTGCTGACCCGGCAATTTTCCAAAGAACCAAACCAGTGGGAGTGTCTGGTGCGGCCGGGACGAAAGATCGGTGTGGGCGAGCATTTGTTCTTTGGAGATAAAGACGAACTTGAGGCAGAGGTAACCGCCCGAGGTAGTTTTGGAGAGCGGCAGATTCAATTTCGTCCGGTCGCCGATTTTTTGGGCGTGATCGAGCGACTGGGGCATGTGCCTCTGCCGCCATACATCAATCGGTCAGACCGAGCAGAAGACGGGGAGCGTTATCAAACAGTTTATGCACGCGAGCGCGGTTCGGTGGCAGCACCCACCGCTGGACTTCACTTCACCTCGGCCGTTCTTGATCGCATCAGGGAGCGTGGGGTCGAGACCGCAAAAATTACTTTGCACGTGGGCCTCGGCACGTTTCAACCAGTGCGAACTGAGCGAGTCGAAGATCATCAGCTTCACCGGGAGTCATACCACATCGATTCCCAGACTGCGACGAAGGTCAACCTCGCTGTGGAGGCCCACCGGCGCGTGGTGGCTGTGGGGACCACAACGGTTCGGGCGCTCGAGCATTCGGCGAGGGTGTCCGGGAGCAGCCCCCGAGTGCAGGCCGGCGGGGGCGAAGCTGACCTGTTTATCTTTCCCGACTTCGATTTTCGCGTGGTAGGCGCATTGTTGACCAATTTTCATTTGCCGCAGTCAACTCTGCTTATGCTGGTTTGTGCGTTCGGGGGGAGGGATCATGTACTCAGCGCCTACCGGCACGCGGTCAAAGAGAGGTACCGGTTCTATTCCTACGGCGACTGCATGTTCGTCGAGTGATAAGGAGAACTGAGCACCAAGAACTGATAACTCGTTCACTTCAGATCTGTCTGTGCACCTAACGACCATCGGCAGAATGCAGTTCCTCGATAGCCTCCGCGGCTGCCATTGGCGGGCGATATACTGTCCCTCGGACAGGAGTAAAAACATGAGTACACAAGCCGTGTCTCGGCAGGTATCAATCAAGGACTTTGCGGCAGAGCTGAGGAAATTCCCCGGGGCGGCGTTCGACCGCACCGACCAAATCTACAATTTTCTTCGGAACACGCCGGTTGCACCGGAGACGTTGTCGCCCTATCTCACCTGGGATCGCCAGCATTACACGCGCAACCTGGTCGACAAGACTCCGCTCTACGAATTGGTCGCCATCTGTTGGGAGGTCGGGCAGATCAGTTCGGTGCACAATCATCGCGACCAGAACTGCTGGATGGCGGTGCCCGTCGGAAGACTGCGCGTGGAAAATTATCGTGTGCTCTCCCAAGATCTTGATAAAGGGACATGTCAATTGAAGTCCGCGGAAATTGTGGAGATGAATCCCGCGCATCCCTGTGCCGTGGATCCGCTGGAACCTGTGCACCGAGTATTGAATCCGCGCGAGTTCAACCAGCGGGCCGTAAGCCTGCACGTCTATTCCCGGCCTTTCGACACCTGCGTGGTCTATTCACCTGAGCAGGGTACGTGCGGCGAAATCAAACTCCACTACACCACCGAGTACGGCAAGTCAGTGCAGACTGCTCATTAAATGATAGGACTTCGGCAGCTAGTCAAAGCATGAGTCCCGAACTCTCGGAAGAGCAGATTTGTTTGAGATCAGCGGTAAGGACCAAGAGCGAGTATCTGCCTCCTGCTAAACTTATCTGTTGCCCCCTCGAAGGAAATCATCGGCGGTAATCACCGAAGGCGCCGGCGTTGCGACAGTGCCCAAGCCGCCATCGACCGCATCGAAGCAGAAACCCGCCCAGAATGACCGTGGCAGCATCTTTCTGATGGACGCCATGTCGTTCATCTTCCGTGCCTATCATGCCATGGCGCGTCAGCGTGGCATGTCTACCAAAACTGGCCTGCCGACGGCCGCGACTTATGTTTTTGTCAACATGCTGCGGAAGTTGCGCGACGACTTCTCGCCGGAATATCTGGCGGCAGTCTTCGATGTGGCCGCTCCCACCTTTCGCGATCAGCAGGCGGAAGGAATCACCAGCGTCCGGCGTTTTGATCTAAAGACGCAGACCTTTCAGGAAATCAAGTACCACGGTTACAAGGCGAACCGCAAGGAAATGCCTGGCGAACTGGCTCAGCAACTGCCGTACATCAGGAGAGCGCTCGAGGGCTATCGCATTCCTATTCTCGAACTCGCGGGTTACGAGGCTGACGACGTGATCGGTACTCTGGCGCGTCAGGCCGCCGAGAAATCCTACAGCGTGTACGTCGTATCCAGCGACAAGGACATGTTGCAGTTGGTGAACGATCGCGTGTGCGTGCTGAATCCACCCAAGGACAATCTCATCTGTGACGCGCGCAAGGTCGAAGAGATTCTGGGCGTGCCGCCGGAGCGTGTGGTCGACGTGATGGCGCTGCGCGGCGACAGCATCGACAATATTCCCGGCGCACCCGGCATCGGCGACAAGGGCTCGGTGGAACTGATCAAGCGATTCGGCTCGGTGGAGGGAGCACTCGATCACGCCGCTGAGGTGGAGAGGAAGACTTATCGCGAATCCCTACAAAATAACCGCGAGAATGTCCTGCTGAGCAAAAAATTGGCAACCATCGATGCAAACGTCCCCGTTGAGCTGGACGTCGATGCGATGAAAACCGGCGAGCCGGACGTCGAGGCCTTACGGGCACTCTTCACTGAGCTGGAATTTACTTCCCTATTGAAAGAACTTCTGCCCGTGGTCGAGGTGGGCGAAACTGATTACAACGAGGCGAAATCGGCGGCAGAGGTGGAAGCCGTGCTGAGTGGTATTTCGCGAAATGGAGCGCTTGCGGTCGCCGTGGAAGCAGAGCCGAGTGTTGCCGCCGAAGAAGAGGAAAAAGAGGAAGCTAACCAAGACGACGACCTTCAGAACGGTCTGTTGCCCCTCGGCTCGCAGCCGGTTACCGCTCAAGCCCCACGGAACATTGCGGTCTCCGCTACGCCCGGTGCGGCTGTCGTGGTTTCGTTTGAACTGAAAGACGCAAGTTCCCGTCTCGTCGCCGCACTTACCGATGAAGATCTCCCCAAAGCGATCCATGATTACAAAACCGCGATTCATGTTCTGGAGCGACAAGGAATCATGATGCGCGGGCTGCGACATGATTCCACGCTCTATTCCTACCTGCTCGATCCGACCTATTCATCTCACCGGCTGGCCGACGTGGCGCTGCGCCATTTCAACCTCAAACTCAGTGGGACACTGGCGGAGTCAGCTGATATCACCGGTAGATTAGCGATCGCGCTTCGCCAGCAAGTAGAACAAAGCGGGCTGCGCAAACTCTACGAGGAGATCGATCTGCCCCTGGTGCCGGTTCTGGCCCGCATGGAACAAGCGGGGGTCAAGATCGACCGCAACGCTTTAGCGGGGATGTCCTCGCGCCTGGAACGTGAAATTGAAGCCAAAAGTAGAGAAATCTGCGATCTTGCCGGATGCGAATTCAACATCAATTCCCCCAAGCAACTCGGCGATGTGCTCTTCAACAAATTGAACTTACCCAAGCCGGTGAAATACGGCAAAGGGAAGACGACCTCAACTGCCGTGGATGTTCTCGAAGGGCTGGCTCTGACTCACGAGGTGCCGCGGCTGGTGCTCGAATATCGCCAGCTTTCCAAACTCAAATCCACTTACGTGGATGCGTTGCCCGCTTTACTCAGTTCATCCAGTGGCCGACTACACACTACTTTTGGTCAGACGGGCACGGCAACCGGCAGACTGTCATCCGCCAACCCTAATCTGCAGAATATCCCCATCCGAACCGAGCTAGGCCGTGAGATTCGAGCGGCGTTCACCGCCGAGCCGGGTCACGTGCTCTTGGCGGCAGACTACTCTCAGATCGAGCTTCGCCTCTTGGCACACTTTTCCAAGGACCCCCTGCTTGTGGAAGCTTACCGTCGCGGCGACGACATCCATACCTTGACCGCATCACAGGTGTTTGGCGTGCCTCCGCTCATGGTTACTCCCGATCATCGCCGACAAGCCAAGGTGGTGAATTTTGGCATTGTGTATGGCCTGTCTGCGTTCGGATTGTCACAGAATCTGGGGATCGAGCCAGGAGAGGCCAAACAATTCATCAATGCTTACTTCGAGAAGTATAAAGGCGTGCGGGCGTTCATCGATAGAACACTAGAGGAGGCTCGGCGCGAGCAGAAAGTAAGGACGCTGTTCGGGCGCATCCGGCCCATCCCCGATATCAACAGCAAGAATGCCAATCTGCGCGGATTCGCCGAGCGAACCGCGGTGAACACACCCTTACAAGGCACGGCGGCAGATTTGATCAAGATGGCCATGATCCGCATTGATGCTGCGCTGCGCGAGCGCGGCCTAAAGTCGCGGATGACGCTGCAGGTGCATGACGAACTGGTATTCGAAGTTCCTGAAAGAGAGATCGAAGTCATGCGGACGCTGGTGCGGGAGCAGATGGAAAATGTGCATCCGCTCACTGTGCCGTTGCTGGTCGAGATTGGTGTGGGCAAGAATTGGCGGGATTTGGATTAGTATTACCGATTGTCGCAAAACACATTTCTGGTGATTCCGCGAGCAATCGTTATTGATCGCTGCCTGCTTCCCGTTCTGCGGCCTCGCGAAGCAATCTTCGATCCCGGGCGCTGGCAATCTTTCTTGCCCGAATGATCCTTCGCAAAGCGAACCAATACAAGAACCCGACCAGAGTTCCGACGGCTGCGACGAGGAGAATCAGATTCCAGACTGCTGCGGCATTGGAGAGAAGCGTCATAGTGAGGTTCCGCAGCCAGAAACGCCGTTGCCGAGCTTTGTCGGAGTTCGATACATCCTACATGATCGAGGCAGCGCTACCGTCCTCAAGTGCCTAAAGCATTCTTGATTGCGCCGGAAATGGTGTTCGCCAGCACTTTCATTTTTTCCTCTGACTCGGCCTCGATCATGACCCGGGCCACAGGCTCGGTACCCGAATAGCGAACTACCACGCGGCCGTTGCCATTCAGTTCGCGTTCCGCCGCTTCGATCGCGCGCTGGATTTCCGGTACTTGTGCAAACGGAACCTTCTCGCGCACGCGCATATTCTGAATGGTCTGCGGGAAAACCTTGAGATCAGAAATCAAATCTGCAAGCGACTTGCCTGTCTGCGCCATGATTTCCATCACCCTTAAAGCTGTAAGCAGGCCATCGCCGGTCGTCGCCTCCCCATCCCGAAAGATGATGTGTCCAGACTGTTCACCGCCTAGAATCGCTCCCGTCTTCAACATTTCTTCGAGCACATACTTATCGCCGACATTGGCTCGTAGCATTCGAATGCCGGAGGAGCGCATCGCGATCTCCAGGCCCATATTTGACATGGTGGTTGCGACGATGACTGCTCCCGGCAGTTTCCCCTGCGCATGCAGATGACGGGCGACAAGCAAAAGGACGGCGTCCCCGTTAACCACACGGCCATGAGCATCACTGAAGAGAGCGCGGTCGGCGTCACCATCAAAAGTCACGCCCAGATCGAATCGACCCATTTTCTCTGTCACCGCTGCCGCAACTCGTTCCGGATGGAGAGCGCCACAATTCTCGTTAATGTTCTTGCCATCAGGAGACGCGCTGAGAAATGTCGCCTGGACACGGCAGGCCCGAAACAACTCGGGGGCCTCCGCGGTGGCCGCTCCATTCGCGCAATCCACTAGCAGCCGCACCCCGCCCACGTCGGCACTAATGTTCGTGGTCAGCCAATGAATATAGTCACGCCGAAGCGCTGCTTCCCCGGGCAAGCTGGGTGCGAAGCTGGTGGATGGCTCCGCGAGGGACTGCGGATTTTTCAGCAACGAGAATATTTCCTGTTCGATGGCGAGTTCGTGACTGTCGGGCAGCTTGTAACCATCACCGGAGAAGACCTTAATGCCGTTGTCTGTCCAGGGATTGTGCGACGCAGAGATGACCACGCCAGCGGCGTATCGGCGAGAGCGCGCGAGATAAGCCACGCCTGGAGTAGTTATGATCCCTGCACTGTGCACCTCGACTCCAGAAGAAGCCAGGCCTAGCGCAACCCGATCGGCAATCCACGAACTCGACTCTCGCGTGTCTTGCCCGATCACCGCGCGTGCCCGCGGGTTGGTTCGAACCAGGTCATGGCCCAGGGCGCGGCCGATCAGGTAGGTGCTTTCTAAATTTAAAGGGAATTCTCCGGCCACACCGCGAATACCATCGGTTCCAAAGAGTTGTCGGCTCGGCGGTGTCATGGCGATGCGTGACGTCTAGTGCCCGCTGCTGGCGCCAGGAGTCCTTTCCATGATAACCGTCACGCGCACCGGTTTTGGATTAGCAACCTGGACCAAAGGATCAGAAACGTAAGCATGTCTGGTGAATGTTGCCCGGTCCATGGTTCCACTCACGTCCAGCGGGTCCGTGATAGCAGCCTCGACCGCCTCGACGCGCTGTTTCGGTCCGCTGATAGCTATGGTGGGAGGCTCCACGACGATGCGCTCGATGCTGTACCCAGCCGCAAAGCTGCCCACCACCCGGGGATGGATTGCTACCTGGCGAGTAAGTCGCGTGTCGAACGCGAGGTGAAACTGGCTTGGCACAACCTGCACAACCTCCAGGTCCCTGGGATGCTGGATCTGCTGGGCAGTCAGATCGAAAGTCCGTTCACCCGGCTTCAGGCCGTTGAGGTCAATTGCGGCAGTGACATCGGAGGGCTGAAGCCGGTGCGCAATCCGCCCCGGACCGCGCAATCGAATCTCAGCGCGGGGGATATTCTCCGAGCTGATTTCCAGGTTCTCAGGAATGTTATGGAATTCAATGGGCACATCGACTGCCACTTCGGCCACGGGATCGCGCGCGACAGCAAGCCACAATCCCACAGCTAGCGCAAGGGAGATCAGTTTCAGGCCCAGATTATTTACGACGTAACGATAAAGAAAGTCGCTCATAATTTAGCGGTCTGCTCGATGGCGAAGGGGTGCCTCTGCGGTGCGTGGCAGAACCGGTCTTTGACCTTCTTCGGAGGTTTCCCCCGCATCCCCATCCGTGATTGGCGTGGGCAGAGTCGAGGGGGGCACATAGCGACGCAGCAATCCTCCCAGACGTTCGCGCAGTTGTTCCACGGTAAGGTCGCGCTCGATCTTCCCCCCGACGGCCAGGCTGATGGCCCCGGTTTCTTCCGATACGATTACAGCGATGGCATCGGTTTCTTCGGTTACACCTATGCCGGCCCGATGCCTGGTCCCCAGTTGAGTCGACAGGACCGGGTTCATGGAGAGTGGCAGGAAGCACGCCGCGGCCGCGATGCGGTCTTTCTGAACAATGACGGCGCCGTCGTGCAATGGGGCGCTGGGACGGAAAATGGTCGCCAGCAGGTCGTAGGAAATGTGAGCGTCGAGAGGCACCCCGCTCTCGATGTAAGTACGCAGCCCGATTTCGCGCTCGATAATGATCAGCGCTCCGGTTTGATTCTGGGAAAAGAGATTGGCCGCGAGCACGATATCGTCATACGCGTCGGCTTCTGAGGCTGCCGGGCGGCTAAAGGTAAGCCCACGGCCAAGGCGCGCCAGTGCTTGCCGTATCTCGCCGGCAAAAACCACGATCAGCGCGAAAACGGTGTAAGGCAACAGCGTGCTGATCAGCCAATTCAGCGTGGTCAGTTCGCCCAGCCGGGAGAAATAGAAGGCTAGTGCAAGCGCCGCGACACCTATCAGCATCAGCGCTGCCCGCGTACCCTTGATGAGGGCGAGAAACTCGTAAATGATGACGGCGACCAGCACGATATCGATGATTGAAATCACCGACACATGTGGCCACGGCGCTGAAAACGGCGTCACCAGACGAATCCTTTCCCCGGAAACTTAAGACCAACACCTGCTTCATTGTAATCCAGGATTTGCAGCATGATTCATCAAGGGGCAACCGCCTACACATTCTTTCTTTTGATGGTCGCGGTAATACCGCCTCGTGCCAAGCGGGCCGAGATTTCGTCTCCGATGTTTACCTGCATGGCGTCTTTGAGGAGTTTTCCCGAAGAGTCGAAAACCAGGGCGTAACCGCGCTCCAAAATTGCAAGGGGAGACAGCGCCTCAAGCTGACCGGAGAGTTGATCGGCTCGCGACCGGCGTTGCAGAAGTAGATTTCGGATGGCGGCCGCGATCCCGGCCACGCGAGCCTCGATTTCCTGGCGAGTGCCAGCCAACATTCGGCGCACGTCATAATGGCGCACCGCGGCGGCGGCCATTTCAAAGCGCCGGCGATGCTGCTCCAGCATCGTGCGCTCGGCGCGTTCCAGGTGATGCTTTAAGTCATCCAGCTTTTGCTGGCGGCGGTTAAGAGCGTCAGTCATGCGGGCAAATGCCCCATGCTGCGCGAGTTCTGTTAGTTTCTGGCGAGCCATTAACAAGTGATAGCGAAGCGCCTTCCCCAAGCGACGATGCAGGCCCTCGAGTTGTTCGTCCACTTCCTGGCGCGCACGAATCACCAACTCTGCGGCAGCGGAAGGCGTGGGCGCGCGCAGGTCGGCCACAAAGTCGATAATGGTGAAGTCAGTCTCGTGTCCAACGGCGGAGACGACCGGAATCTCAGAAGCGGCCACAGTCCGGGCCAACCCTTCATGATTGAATGCAGCCAGATCTTCCGCCGAGCCTCCGCCGCGAGCCACGATGATGACGTCCACACTGCGGGCCCGATTGAAGTAGCGAATCCCGGACATCAGTTCGACCGGGGCGGTGTCTCCCTGGACCTGCGCAGGAAAAATCAGGATATTAGCGCTGTGATGGCGGCGCTCGAGGATGTTCAGGATGTCGCGCAAAGCGGCCGCTTGCGGCGAGGTGATAATCCCAATCCGCCGAGGCAAAGTCGGAATCGGTTTTTTGTGCGCGGAATCGAACAGCCCTTCCGCCTCCAGCTTGGCTTTGATCTGCTCAAATGCAATCTGTAACGCACCCGCGCCCTTGGGCTCCAGATATTCCGCGGAGATCTGCAACTGGCCGCGGTCTTCGTAGATCGTGATTCTTCCCCGGACCACGATTTGCATGCCGTTGTCTGGCCGAAAACGAAGCAATTTCGCTTGCGAGCGGAACATCACCGCGCTGAGCTGTGAATTTTCATCTTTCAGAGTGAAATAAAGATGGCCGGAATCATGCGCCCTGAAGTTCGAAATCTCACCTTCCACCCAGGTATCGCCATATTCCCGCTCAATGTGTGTACGAACTGCGGCGACCAGGTCGCGCACCTTCCAGACACGCCGATCCGCTGGTCTAAAACTGAATCCGAGCTGATCGGCAGAAGCCATGGACAGGAGTTTACCGCAGAGGATGTTTTGCACTTAGCATTTGGAAGGGTTATCCGGAGACGAGCTCCGCAGGAGCGAAACATTGCAGCCCGGCACGGGAGTGCCGGGTTCGAATGGAAAAAAGACATACGCCCCGCAGGGCACCCAACACCGGGCGCACAAACGCCCTACCTTCTGAAACGGCTCACCACATACAGCAAAATTGACAGCACCACGCTGAGCAGGATGGAGGTGGCCAGCGGAAAATAAAAGGTCGTGTTCTTGCCACGATAGACAATGTCGCCCGGAAGCCGTCCCAAGGGGAGGCTCGTGCGCCCGAGCAGGATCAGAAGCAATCCTCCCACTGCGAGCACTACTCCGACAAGAACTAGAACTTTGCCCAGGTCGGCCATCGGCTTTAGCTCAATTCAGGCGTGCGGCGGACCGATTCCCCGAGCACGGTCGCCAAAGCCAGCACGCTCATCAGGGTAATCGTCCCCAGCGAAATCACGCAGTAGACGCACCAAACACCCAGAATGTCCCGTTCGATGTGAGCCAGATAAAGAGAAAATCCCAATCCGATCACAGCCGCCCCTAACAGCAGCCGATAGGCGCGCTTCAGCGCGAGCACAGCCATGAGCAGATATCCCGCGATCCCGATCACTGCCACGGGAATGCCGCCCAGCATTGCATAGGGACTCTGGTTCACAATCCCGCAGTCCCATTTGGCATTGATGTCGCAGGGCGCGAAACCTTCTGTTCGGTAATGTTCCCGCAATGCCAGCGAGGATGCGACAATCCCGACGACGGCCAGAAAAACAAATGCGTATCTCATATGCATCCAGTCACTGCGGATCAAGTCTAACTTGTTGCGACATTCCTTGCTATCCGGTGGTAGTGCGGGGGTCGCTCTAGGCCGGTGTTAGAATCTCGCTCCATGAGAGGCCGACGACTGCTTTGCGCTCTCTTGTTTCTTGCCAGTATGCTTGTGGCGCAAACCGGATCCGAGGTCGAGATCACGGCCGAACCGCACCATCACGCGGCACTTGAGAATGCTTACGTGCGCGTCTTCAAGGTCGAGGTCGCGCCTCACCAGGCCACGCTGATGCACCGTCATCGCCATGACTATGTCTTCGTGTCGCTGGGCGCATCGGAAGTCGAAAATGATGTAGAGGGCAAGCCGCCAGCCGCGCTCAAGGTGCAGGATGGCGAAACTCACTTCACACCGGGAAACTTCGCCCACATCGCCAAGAATCTTGCGGACATGCCCTTCCGCAACGTGACGATTGAATTTTTGCAGGACGAGAAGGCCCACCAAACGCCTCCGCCGAAGTGGGATGAAGAACGCGGAGTGCAGGTACTCGAGGGCGGTACAAAAGACATCATGTTTGTGCAGGACGGGGTGCGAGTTTCAGAACTCGACCTGGAACCGGGCGGCGTGATCCCCAAGCATCATCATGCCGGGCCGCACCTGGTGGTTGCGGTCACGGACCTCGGCTTGCGCAGCGACGTCGAGGGCAAACCCGCTACACTCCGCGTGCTCAAGGCCGGCGACATCGCCTGGATTGAGGGAGGGTACACTCACACCGTGACGAACGTTGGGCAGCAGCCAGCAAAGTTTGTGGCGCTAGAGTTTCAGTGAGGGTGTGGGGCGGCGGGCCTCTCCGGGGCGAAGTCAAACAACCCCCGCCCAAGGGGGTGCCATGGTGTCTGGACATTCGGGGCGCTGCTTCGCGGCTTCTATATCTCCATCTTCGTCGGTGGGTAAGCCGCAAGGCTGTGACAACCATCACATCGTTTTTTTCTTCCCTAAAGCGAGGCACGTTGGCGCGGGCGACCGCGCGACTCAACTTCGTAAACATTCCCTTGCACTCGTCCCCTGCCTCTGATATAAACAATTCACCGAGAGCAGTGTGTGGCTAGCCGGGCGTATTTTGTGAAACTCTCGTCGCGCGTCCGGCATCAAATACGAAACTAGTCAATTTCCCCGGCCACGGGGTTTCATTCGGGGGCTGAGTTCCCCGAAGGGTTTAAGCGTTTTTCGCAAGAACCTCCATAAGATCTTTTACCAAGTGAATAGTCTTCCGTCTGCGCTTGCGTGAAAAACGCTTCGTGCCGAAAAGGTACTGAATGCACTGAGTGGGCGGAAGATGCGTTCTGTTGCGCGCTCAATGAGCCGAGGTTGTCAGCTCCCCAGTTGTGAAAAACAGGTGGAAATCCTGTGGGCACAATGGGTTGACAGGGTGCGACGGAACGAGTAACTTGAACAGGTTTCGAGGACAGGCGGATTCGCACTTGTGTGTTTCCGCACTGGACTGAAAGCGCGCCGCTCAGGCGGAAGGCGATTCGGTTCTTTGACAACTAGGTTGAACGTGCCAGTCGTGAGAGGAAGACTCGGGTTCGAATCCGAGCGATCTCACAAGATAGGCCACCACGTGCCTTCGAGCGCGATGGTGGCGGTCTGCCAACTACCCGTCGGCAGACAACAGGTTTCAAATGAGAGTTTGATCCTGGCTCAGAATCAACGCTGGCGGCGTGCCTAACACATGCAAGTCGAACGAGAAAGTGGAGCAATCCATGAGTAAAGTGGCGACCGGGTGAGTAACACGTGACTAACCTACCTTC
>Ga0210408_10000275_pt1 | contig 72179 bp, 66 predicted proteins | sample IncBWH4MmetaG_FD_155471 | JGI IMG/M metagenome (GOLD analysis project Ga0210408, IMG submission 155471) | Forest soil microbial communities from Barre Woods Harvard Forest LTER site, Petersham, Massachusetts, United States - Inc-BW-H-4-M | ecosystem: Environmental > Terrestrial > Soil >... | reverse complement strand
ATCCCTCGACGACCGGCCACCCCGAGAGATCGAGGAACTCTACGCTGTGAAAACCAGGCCAACGAGAGAGACAGCCTGAAGATAGGAAACCTACAAACACCGTCTCCGCCAAACACAGGGCGGCTCATGGCACACGCGGCTACTTCGCGTAGGTACGCCGAGCCTGGTCGTCCGCCTCGGTGCCGATACTCGGTGCGTGACGACGATTCCCAACTGGATCGCGGTTCTCGGCCTCATCGTGGCTCCCGTGACGGGACTCTTGGGCTACGTCCTAGCGGGTCGCAACGAGCGGGCGCGCGACGAGCGCGCCGCCAAACGCGAGGCGGTCGCGCGCCGAGCGTCCGTCAGGGAACGCTTGGACGAGGAGCGCCACGCCTTCCAGCGCGAGACGCTGCTGGAACTCCAGGACGCGCTCCAGCGCCAAGTGCGATGCGCCGCGAAGGTCATCATCCACGACCGGAGCACGTTGAGGGAGCACGGCACGCTCACGCAGGTTGGGCCGGAGCTGAGCGGGGAGAGCTATGAGATTGGTGTGACGACGCGACGCTTGCAGGAGAGGGTGTTGGATGGGGCGCTGAGGGGCGCCGTAGGCGAGTTTTCGCAGCCACGTCGCGGACGTTGAAACTGCCTTCATAGCTGTGAGGGAGATGAGCGCCGAGGCGGGCATCCAGCACCTTGACAGCCTCCAACGGGAAGTGGCCGAGCATTACGTCGCCCTCAGCGATCAAGTGGGTACGGCGTTGCGGGTGGAGCTGGGTTGGCTTCCCGAGGAGACGCGGCAGGACTAGGCCGCGCTGCGGCGAACCCGCGTAGTTGTGACCGATCCGACGCCGGGAGAGCCGCGGTCGTTGTGGACGCCGGCGGGTGTTCGCTCGGTGCGGGGCGCGCGTGTGCCCGTGCCGTCGTACCTGTGGCGGCGGCTGCCTGACTGGCTCGGAACACGCCTCGGGGTGGCTTTGGTAGTGGGCCTAGCGCTCTCGGGCCTGGGGCAAGTCGCGGATGGGAAAGCTGTCGGCTGGTGGTTTGTGGTCGCCGTCATTCCCGTCGTCTTGTTGCCTCCCGCATTGTTCGTGGGGCTACGGGCGGATCAGCGTCGTGCCAGGAAACGTTTCGTTGCGTCCGCGATCGTGAGCGGCGTCCTGGTATCCGTTCTTGCCATTGTCTACGGCTGGCCCGCTGCGCTGCTCGGCCTCGCCGTTGTTCTCGTTGTCCTCGCCGGGCAGTAGTAACGGCATGAGGAACACGAGCAAGAATAGGACCGCGGCGAGCCAGGGCAGGGAAGCTCTAATCGCGAGTGTTGCGAAAACGCCGACCGCACAGCCCAACGTGACGCTGTAGATCGTCAACGCTTGCCGCGTGCTCCAGCGTCGTGTAGGCAGGTGGATGACTCGCGCTGCTGGCTGGCGCACCAAGTCGGTATCTCGTGTGCGTCCCATGTATCAACTCTACGCTGGCGTGGTCACGTCTTGCGCGTTTTTCGCGTTGATTCTCTCCAGCGCTTTCCGTCTCACGGCTTCCCAGCCGCCGTGTTGCTTGAACGCCGAGTTTTCCGGGGCGTCGTCCTGGCCCGCGGCCCAGACGTTGTAGTTGCGTTGCCCGGAGCGTTGCCCGGAGGGGAGTTGTTCAAGGTAACGCTGTACGCACGCGATGCAGTCCTCAACGTTGTCCCATTTGTGCTGCCGCGTCTCGCCGGGCATGGCGGCGCCCACGTTGCGCGTGTAGTCGGGGCGCTGGTCCATCGGTGGAAGGCCATCGGGTACAGGCAGTCCCGTCGCGCGGCGTTTCGCCTTCCAGTCCGTGATGGTTTCGCTCCATTTCTTGCTCCTGTCGCGGGAACACGGGATGTCGTTCGCGCGTGCGAAGGTTTCCAGCTCGTCCTGGCGCGGTTGCGTGCCATGGGCCTCGTAGCAGCGGTCAAGCAGGTCGGTAGTCGGCGGCGCGTACTTCCCCCGCTTCGCGCCGTGCGCGGGCCGGGGCTGGAGTCCGGCGAGGGCGAGCGCTCGGTCCCAGCCGCCCGCGGCGGCACCGCCGCAGGCGGCGATGATCTGGTCGTCGCTCGGCACGAGGAGCTGCCCGCCGTGCAGCCAGCGTGCCGCGTCAGCGGCGAGGATCGCAGCGCGCTCCTCTCGGTAGTGGTCGGGGGCGAGCGTCGTCACGCCGCGCCGGTGAGCCACGAGTTTGAGTAGGGAACCGATGTACTCCTCGGTGAGCCAGTCCTGGTACGGCGCTGTCTGCTTCTGACTCAGGCGGTGGTTCTGCTCGCCCGCGGGTTCATGGGCGACCATGATTACTTCGTGCCATCGCAGTTTCAGCGCCTTTGCGATGTTCCCCGCGGCGGACAAGTCCGAGGCGCCGTTCGCGTGAGCGGCGGCGTCAAAGGCGCGTCGGCTGACGTTCATGGGCTCCGCTGGGTTGGCGAGGGAGCAGACTTCGCGGACGCGCTGGAGGAGTAATAGGGGTTCCACTCTCCGACGATATCGCGGCCTCGGCTTTTCGTCGGATCGCTTCCCAGCCGCCTCGCCCGTCAAAGATGGAGGGCGCGGGCGCGTCGTCTTGTCCCCTCGCCCAGTCGTAGTAGTCGCGCTTCGTGGAGCGCTGGCCCGCGGGCAGATGCGCGAGGTAGCGCGCGACCGCGTTCACGCAGTTCGCCACCGTCCACTGGGTGCGGCGTCGCTCGTTCGCGTGCGCGGCGGACGCTCCGCGCACCGCGCCGTAGTCGGCGCGTTCCTTGGGCGGCGGCGTGCGATCGGGCACGGGCAGGCCCTTGTCGCGTCGGCTTTGCTTCCACGCCATGACTGACTCGTTCCACGTTCTCCCCGTTTCGCGGGGGTACGGGATGCCGTTCGCCCGCGCGAACGCTTTCAGGTCCCGCGCGCTCGGCTGGGCGCCGTGAGCCTCGTAGAAGCGTTCCAACAAGTCCGTGATCGGTGGCGAGGCTGCGGTGAGGCCCTGATCGCCAAGACCGGGGCGGGGCGCGAGCCTGGCGAGCGCGAGCGCTCGGTCCCAGCTACCCGTGGCCGCCACGATCTGGTCGTCACTCGGGACGAGGAGTTGCCCGCCGTGCAGCCAGCGCGTGCGGTCTGCGGCGCGCATCTCCGCCGCGACGACGCGGTAACGGTTCGGCGTGAGCGTGTCCGCGCCGAGGCGGTGCGCGGCGAGCCTCAACACGGACGAGATGTATTCGTCTGTAAGCCAGTCCTGCTCCGGCGCTCGGGTCTTCGCTTTCAGGCTGAGGCGGTGGTTCTGCACGTCCTCTGGTTCGTGAGCGACTGTGACGACTTCGCGCCACGCCAGCCGTAGCGTCTTCGCAATGTTTCGCGCCGCGGGAAGGACTGGCGTGCCGTTCGCGCTGCCGGAGCGAACCGCCTCGGCCGCAGCGTCAAACGCGCGCTGGCTTACTGTCGCGGGCGAGGTGGGATCGGCGAGCGCCGCGACTTCGCGGACTCTTTGGAGCAGGATCAGCGGTTCCAAGGCCGCACGGTGTGGAGGGTGAGGTCATCTACTCGGATGGCGGCGCGTGACGCTCTCACCTTGTCCTCGTCACGATTGAGCACGCCGTCAGCGTGGAGCCTGGCAATGCAACCCGCGATGAGGTCGGGAGCGTGGCCGAGCCTCTTTCCTAGCTCGTCTTCTCGCCACGGGTGATCCTCAGCGAGGAGAAGGGCGAGTATGGCTCGTTCAATACGGTCTGTCTGTGTTGCTGGGATGGAGCAAGTACGCTCGTCCTGCATGGGAGATTAGTCCTCCTGTGCTCGGTCCCGGCGCGGTTGCCGCCGCGTCGGGACCACTCGTTGGTCGTCATGAGTACGGCGTAAACGCCGGTACGGTGCCGTTGGGGAGAACTTCAAAGGCGGCTCCGTATTCGTTCGCGTTGATGTTCGTTGGCGGCGTCGCCATGAGCGCCGCGGCGCTCCTAACGGGCGCGGGTAGCACCCACGTCGCTAGCGCCTCGCCGAGTTCCCCCACGACGGCGCCTGGGCTTGTCGCGCCGCAGATTATGCTCACGGGCGCGGTGTCGTTCTGGCCCCACAAGCGAGGGTTGAGGACGAGGCCGTTGTGTTGCGCTGCTTCTTCTGCCGCTGCTTGGCGCTTCTCCGGTGGCGTCCACGACACCGTGATCGTCGTCGCCGGTCCCGTCGTGATCGTGTAGAGCCGCGTCCACGCGGCGGGGGTCTTTTCCCACAGCGCCGACGCGTTGCTGGAGTCTGGGTACGTTGCGATCCCCGTGAGCCTCATGCTTGACCCCGAACACGTCATGTTCGGCTTGCCCTCCGTGGCTTCCGTGTTGCCGATGATGACGGTGTACACGTAGTTGCCGTTACGAAGCGTCGGCTTGGGCAAGGGGCGGCGGTGGCGGGGTCGCGCGTGCGGGCGCTCGTGGCGCACCGTCGCTCGTGCGTTGGGGGCGTGTTCGCTTGCGGCGCTCGCGGGCGGGCAGGCGGCTCCAAGAACCGCGGCTCCGCTGCCCAACACGACTGTCATTGCTCGTTTTCTCGTGATCGTCACAGCTGGCCTCCTGCCTGTCGGGTTGTTTGCTGGCCTGCTTACGTGTTCGGCACCGTACCAGTCGTTAGGAGGTTTATCCTCTAACATCGTCGAACGTTGTAGGCGAGGCTGCGCGGATGCCGCCGCGCCGCCGACAGCCGCCCCGGTCCCCTGAGCACGCCGCACTCGGGGAGGCGATCCGTCGCGCTCGCGTGGCCTTGGGCTACTCGCAGGAGGACTTCGCGGGCGCGGCTGACATCCACATCACCCTGATCGGTGGCTTGGAGCGGGGCGTGAGCAACCCGAACTACACGACGCTTCTGCGGCTCAGCAAGGCGCTGGGAACAACGCCGGGCGCGCTGCTCACCGCGGCTGACAAGCTCGCCGCGGGCTCCAGTCTCAGCAGGCCACCGTCAGGCTGAAACCCCAGTCATAGCCTCGATTTCGTTTCGAAATCTTTTCGATTCGCCCCCTGTCGCTCCGTACGTTCGACCCTCCCGATGGACTGGAGGTCAGAACGATGCGTATTGACGATGGACGGGGGAAGGGCGAGGCGCGGCGACGCCGGGGCCGTGTGTTTCAGCAGGAACGGGCGTTGTTCGCGCTGCTCGTCGCGTACCCGCGAGCATGGACAGCCGCCGAGTTGGTCAGGGAGATGTCGCCGCCGACGCTTTACGTTGATGCGATAGCGGCGCTGCATGACGCGGGACTCATCCACTGGCAGGGCGGGTACGTCGTGCCCACCTTGGCGGCGACGCGCGCCAACGAACTCGCGGGCTGACCCCGTGGCGACGCCAACAGCATCCGTCCGGCTGGGCTGGGCGATCCGGTCCCTGCGCAAGCGCCGAAAAATCACGATTGAAGCGCTCGCGCTGGACGCGGGAATGCATCCCACGTACTTGTCGGGGATAGAGCGTGGGGAACGCAATCCGAGTTGGGGCAAGCTCTGCGACCTCGCGGACACCCTCGGCATCCCCGCCGCCACGATCGCCGACGCAGCGGCGGAAGCGCGCTGCCCAGCGTGCGGGCGCGCGAGCGAACCCGGCGACGGCGGCGGGTAATGGTCGTCGTGGGTCGCCGCTAGTCTGGCTGGGGTGTCGCCCGCTCGTCACAACCCCTACGACGGCGATCCACCCGATACGAGGCTCGCTCGCGCTCGCTTGAGCCGGGGCGTGACGCAAGAAGAGTTGGCGGACGCGATCGGCGTCAGCGCGCCCACGATCCGCCGCTTGGAGCGCGGCGAAGTGGAGAACCCGAAGCTACGCCATCTCGTGAACTGCGCGATCGCGCTGGGCGTGGACTTGGACGACGTTCTTGAGGACGAGTGGTTGGAGTGGTTGCCAGCCGTGGGCGCCGCGGAGCCACCCGTGCCGGACGAGTTCTGGCGCCGCCCGTACCGCCCCTGACCCATTGGCAGTGGGGTCAGGGCTAGCAGCTACTCCGTCCCCGCGTTGGTGGTTGGGAGTGGAGCCCGGCGCCACGCCTCCCGCATCGGTTGTCGGTAGAAGACGGCGAAGACGGGCGCGATGAGGAGTAGGACGGCCTCATCAAATGGTCCCGGTACGGGCAGGAGCGCGAGTCCCGCGAGCCAACGCAGCGGCAACGGTATGCGCCGATCACGAGCGAGGATCGCGGCTGCGCGGATTGTCCGAGCGATGAAGCTGCGCGCAGCGGCCACGCCCCAAGTATAGGTCGCCAGCAGTAGCCGCTACCGCCTCGTCCCACCAACTTCTCGGTGCGAGTCTACGAAACACCGTGGGAATGATACTCATTGCCTGTAAGACAGATGGCGGCCTATATCTTATCCACTGGATGATATATATGCTATGCTGTGCCAAAAGATTCTGTAGGGCTGCTGACCAGGACACGAGACCATGCCAACGCTTCGCTACCAATCCCCAGACCGCCTCCTCGGTGCCACTGACTACCCCGACGAGTTGCGTGGGTCGTTGAACTTGGTGAAGCTCGTGAAGTCTGATCGCCAAGGGTGGCGCCAACTGCGGAAGGCGTGCGACTTGGAGGTCAATTACGCGCGCAAACGCGAGCCCGGTCACTGGGAGCTGGCCGCGGTCGCGTTCGTCACGAGCGGTCACGTTGACGTGCGCCCGTGGTGGGACGAGGCAACGGACGAGAACTTGTGGCGGGAGTGCGGGTTCCCGAAGCGGCCGCCGTACAAGCGAACTTGGGAACGCTTGCGTGAGCTGGAGTCGGTCTGCGCCGCGTTCCTAGACGCGGCCGAGCCCGTGATCCGGCGCTGCCGCGCGCACGACCCGCGCGTCTTTGCTCACTCCCACGTTGACAGCACGGAGGACGAGACGCACGCGAGTCTAGTTCACGACTGCAAGCCTGGCGAGTCGTGCAAACGCGCCGCCGCTGCGAAGCACTCCAACGGCAAGGGCAAGGGGAGGGGTAAGCGTGTGCGTGGTCACGCGATCCGACCCGCTCGTGCGACGACGAGCGAAGCGCGGGAACACCGCCACGCATGGAACGAGCTAGACCAGCAAGACACTGAAGATCACGAACGCAAAGCGTCGCCAGATCAGATCGTGGAAGTCAAGGGAACTGGGCGCTGGCGTGTGCGCTTGGGCGGCTGCTGGTACTTGACGAGGGACGGCGACGCGGGTGTGCGAGCGTACACGAGGAACGGCAAGACGAAACGGTTTTGGTTTGGTTACTACAGCGGGAAGATGGTTGACCACTACACGGGCGGGGTGATTCCGCTCGTGGTGAGTGCGAGCGTGAACGAGTCAAAGATGTTCCCCAAACTGTTTGACCGCGCGAAGTCAATGATCGGGGCGGCACCGCAGACCGTGATCGGCGACAAGGGTTTCAGCGTCTCAGAGTGTTTTGAGCACGCGACTAAGAACGGCACGGCGCCCGTGTTCCCGTGGCGCGGCATCACGCGTCACGACAAGGACACTCACGACCGTCACGGCCTGATGCGTTGCAAGCATTGCGGCGGTCCTATGAGCCAAGTCAAGTTCTCGGCTTGCAAGGACAAGCTGGACCCGCTGGACCCGAACAAGACCAAGCCGCGCTTGTGGTTCCGCTGTGTTGACGGCACGGTGACGCCGGGCTGCGCGAAGCCGCAGACGATCACTTGCGCGAAGGACTGGCGCCTCCTCGTCCCGCTCGCGCGCACGGAGCCGCTGTACCAGGAGCTTCGCGCGTCGCACCAGGCTTACGAGGGCGTCCACGACTATTTCCGCGACCGCTACCGCGTGGCCGCGGACTCGCGGGCGAACCGCCCCAAAGCCGTTGGTATTGGCTGGCACCAGCTCCGCGCGAACATTGCTTGCTACGTGGATTGGCTGCGCATCGCGGCGAACAATGGCTGGCAAGGCTCCACGCGCGACCTCCAGAGGCACGGCTGCGCGCCAGAGCAGGGCCAGGTCGTGAGGCGCTGCGAGCAGGACGGCAAGAACGCCGCGTCTCGGCTCAAGAAGTTCCGCGCCGCCGCTGGCCTCATGTCTCGCTACGGCCAGGCCGCGAAGCGGCTCGGGCTCGGCGATGAAACCCCGCCGTCACGCCGACCCCGCGGCGCCCCGCCGCCAGCTCCCCCGTCGGCGCGAAAGCCGTAGCAGCGAGCCTCAAGTCTTGACCAGCCGCCCAGGGGGATCGCCCCTGGGCGGCTTCGCCTTTGTAGGGCCTACTCGGGGGCGGTGAGGCGGTTCTACGCACCCTCAGACCCGATCAGCGCTGAAAAACACGCGTTTTGGGGCACCTTCGGCGGTGCGGGCGCTCATTTGGAATCTCTAGCGGGAAGGGTCCTAGAGGCGACGACCGGAATCGAACCGGTGTAGACGGCTTTGCAGGCCGCTGCGTAGCCACTCCGCCACGTCGCCGGGAGGCTTCCCTAGGTTATCGGGCCGCCGCTGGTTGCTGGCGATTCTCGATCGACCGGCGACGCTCATGACCCGCCGCCGGTGCGGCACCTTATCGAGCGCTTCAGATCCCATTATCCAGCTTTCTCGCTTCGTTAGCGGCCGTTAGGGACGTTGTTAGCGCCCACACAGCGGGCGTGCGCATCATGGCCTCATTTCATCGAACCGGAGGTGGTCATGAAACGTCTACTCGCACCCATGCCGCTCGCCGCGATTGCCGGAGCGACCGTGGCGCTCGTCGCAGCGCTCGCGTTCGGCTCCTACGGCGGCGGACGGTCCACGCCCATGGTGCGCGCGAGCGCCGCGGCCGCCCGTGGCGGCGCATCGACGGGAACTCGCCGAGAGGTCTCAGCGACGGCACTTACGGCGACCCAGATCTACCAGCGGGACTCCGCGGGCGTCGTGGCGATCAAGGCAGTCGCATCGGAGGGCGAAAACAGCGGCACGGGCATCGTGCTCGACGACAAGGGACCGATCCTCACCAACGATCACGTGGTCGCGGGCGCGAGCAGCATCGTGGCCGGGCCGGGCAAGTCCTCGAATGCGACTCGCGCAGCAACGCTCGTCGGCGAGGAAGCCAACCAGGATCTGGCGCTGATTCGCATCGATCCATCCGGCTTGGGACTGCATCCGCTGAATCTCATCAGCTGGAGCTCCGTGCAGGTCGGCGATGCTGTGTATGCGATCGGCAATCCGTACGGTCTCGACGAGACTCTCACCCGTGGCATCGTCTCCGCGCTCGGCCGCGAAATCGCCGCTCCCGACGGCGCGAAGATCACCGGTGCGATCCAAACCGACGCGGCGCTCAACCCGGGCAACTCCGGCGGGCCGCTGCTCGACGAACAGGGCGAAGTGATCGGCGTCAGCTCGCAGATCGCCAGCGACGCAGCGCGCTCCGAGGGCTCCCAGCCCGGCAGTACGGGGGTTGGGTTCGCGGTCGCTTCCAACACCGTCGCTCAGGCGGTCAAGAAGATCGAGGCCGGCGAAGGCGTCTCCTCCGCCTCGGTCAGCCAGAATCACGTTCAGACCGAAGGGACCCCCGGCGGCGTGCGGTCACCGTACGGCGGCCGCTCCCCCTACCGTTCGCAGAGCCCTTACGGCGAAGCCGAATCGGGTGGCGCCGGCGCTGAAGGAGGCATCGAAGGCTTCCGGCCCGAGCGGCGTAGTCGTCCCCGGCGAAGCGGCTCGGGCGGCTGGGAATCGGCCGACGGCGAAGGCCAGACGATTGTCGTGCCATGAGCTCGAGGCCGAGCGCGCTGGCAGGCTCCGCCCGGACCTTGTCCTGCAGATGACACGCCGCGAGATGCTCCGGCACGCCGAGTTCATTGCGGCCGTTGCGCGTTGATAGGCTTGGAAATCGACCCCAGGGCGATTAGCTCAGCTGGGAGAGCGCCGCCTCGACAAGGCGGAGGTCACTGGTTCGAGCCCAGTATCGCCCACTGAACTTGTCGGCGCGCAAACCGCGGGTGCGCCGACGCGGTAGGTGGGTAGGACTTCCGCGCGGCTGTTGATTCGCAGGTCGGCGATGAGGATTGCGAGTAGGGCCTTGGCTTGCTCCGGCTCGCCGTGGGCGATGACGTGATCGAGTCGGTCGGCGACGGCTTGGAGGGTGGCCGTATCCGGCGTTGTGGGCGCGTCTGCGGCGAGTTCGAGGGCAAGTGCTTGGTCTTGGCCGTGAAGGGCGTCGAGGCGCGCATCCAGCGCGGATAGGCGCTCCTTGAAGCGGGAGGGGTCGAGGTCGCCGTTCTCGAAGGCGTCTTGGTAGCGCTCGATCGCGCGCTCTGCGCGGGCGATCTCCTTGGCGAGCGAGGCGCGCTTTTCGGTGAGCGCCGCCCGGTCAGTTTCGCTGCTGGCGGCGGCTTGCTCGATCGCATTGCGGATCATGCTGCCGTCGCGGTAGAGGCCGGTGAGCTGGTGCAGGATCGCGGCCTCCAGCTTGTCCTTCGGCAGTCGCTCGCCATCGCAGCCTCGCCGTCCGAGCTTCTGTCGCCCGGAGCAGGCGTAGTAGCGGTAGGTGCCGCCGTTGCCTTTGGCGGACATTCCGACGTAGGCGCGGCGGCAGCGCCCGCAGCGGACAAGCCCTGTGAGCAGGAAGTCTGCGCGGCTGGCGGCGCGCATAGCCAAGTCCTCGCCGCGCTCCTTCAACAGTGCTTGTGCGGTGTCGAGGGTGTCTTGGTCGATCAGTGGGTCGTGGATGCCGGGGAACGTCTGCTCGCGCCAGTGAACCCGCCCGACATACGCCTGGTTGCTGAGAATCCAGAGAACGACTGCTGGCTGCCAGCCGCGCGGCGGCGCTGGCGCTTGTTCGCCATCGAGCCTGCGTGCGATTGCCGCGGCGCCGAGCCGTCCGGCGGCGTACCACTTGAAGATGCGGCGTATGACGGGGGCGGTGCGATCGTCGGGGACAAGTTCCTTGCGGTCGTTGCGGGTGTATCCGAAGGGGATGCGGCCGTTCGGCCAGCGGCCTTCCCTCGCGCGGCGCTCGATGCCGCTGGTCACGCGGTCAACGATGGTGGCGTGCTCGAACTCAGCGAACACCCCGAGCATCTGAAGCATCATCCGCCCGGCCGCGCTTCCGGTGTCGAATGGCTCTGTCGCGGAGCGTAGGATCACCCCGAGCTTGTCCAGTTCCTCAGCGATTCCAGCGAGCTGGCGAACCTTGCGGCTCAGGCGGTCGATCCTGTAGACGAGTAGCTGGTCGATACGGCCTTGCCGCGCAAGGTCGAGCGCGGCTTGTAGGCCGGGCCGGTCAAGGCGCGTGCCGGTGGCGCGGTCTTCGTGGTGGGCGATGATCCGCCAGTCCTCCTGCACCTTGCAGAACGCCTCCAAACGTTCCTGCTGAGAGGCGAGCGAGGTCGGCTGGTTCTCCTCGTCGGTCGAGATTCGGGTGTAAAGGCATGTGCGGGTCATGGGCTCGGCTCCTGCTCGGGTGCTTGTGGGTGGTCGAGGAGATCAGATGCCACGGCCGTTCACAACCCCTCAGCGTGCGCGGCTGGGCGTGCGTCCCGGCGGCGCGTATCGACGTTGAGGACGGCCATCAGCGGCGGGTATGTGCCAGCGCTGCTCCACACGATCACGGCAAGCGACGGGCTCATCCCCGCAAGCGTGTCCGTGACAGTGCGTGCGCGTCGTTCGCTCGGCACGACGAACAGCACGATCGGATCGACCTCGCGCCAGAACTTGTAGTCGATCGTCTGCTCGTAGCGCTCGGCCTTGAGCCGCAGCGTCTCCAGGGTCTCGGTGCCGCGGTCAAGCTCGACCAGCATGTGCAGCGCCGGGCGGTCACGGAAGCCAAGCGCGGCATAGGAGTCGGGGATCAGCCTGCCAGCGAAGGCACGGTGCAGCCAGCGCTCGCCATACCAGTACGTCATCCCGCCGCCGGTGGCCTGCGCTTCGACGGCGAGCCGCACGACGAACTCGTTGACCTCCAGGTGGTGCGTGAGCTTCGGGCTCGTAGCGACGCTCACGGCGACCGCGTGCTGCCAGCCGAGCTTGGCGCGCTCCACGTCCTTCTGCGCGGCGACGATGAGCGCGCCACCCTCATCGAGAATCCAGTGATACGGAGCGGTGCCACGTCCTCGCGGCAATGACGGGCGGAAGCGATCGAGCACACGCAGGCGATACAGGACATTCAGGCGAGCGACGGTGGTGCGCGTGTCGGTGAAGTGCAGGCGCTTAATCTGGCTCGTCGTCAGGACGTGATGGTCGAAGCAGTCAAGCGCTATCTGCCGATCACGCTCAGTCAAGTGCGACGCGAGCCTCATCACGTCCTGCGCGGTAAACCGCCTGGGGCGAACGATCTCCTTCAACTTGTCTTTCTCCCTCTAATGTCGGACTCCACGAAAACACTCCGATCCGGCTTGGCTACTGGCGATCCGCCGCCTTCGGGGTGCTCGTTCTTCGGAGTAGCTATCGGAGTGCCAATCGGTCCACCGACCGGCCCACCGATCGGAACCCCACGGCGTTTGGCGGCGTCGGCCAAGAGCGCCGCGAGCAGCACTGTCGCCTCACGCTCCATCGCGGCGGACAGCCGCTGGACCCGCGGGCGAGCAAGGCGCACGCCCTCATCAGCGCGGACACGTTCATGCATAACCTCTTTTCAGCCGGCGGGCTGACCCTGGGCACCACAGAAAGGTGCGATCCAGGGCCTTCGTGTGACAGCCGGCCAACTCGGCAAGCCGTCGAGGCTTCCAACACAGAAAGGTCGATCCAACCCCCGCTACGGGACAGGCGACCGCCCACATTCGTGCGTCTGCCAGTTGAATGCAAGCTGCGTGCCAGCTAACTGTCAGCGGCCAAGACCGCCGCGCCCTCTCAGCGATCACCAGAAGCGATGCGGCGCGCGCCCGGCGGCTCAGCGCGCGCCGCACAGTCCTCACTCCGACGTGGCCGTCGTGTCCGTGAGGTCGGCGCCCTGCCGCGCCTCGGGGTCGAGCAGGTCGTCCTCCGTGAGCCGCGCCAGCACCTCCGCACGAGTCGCGGGCTCGTCGCGGCGTGCCTGCCTACGCCACAGTAGCGCCCGCTACAGAGAGCATGTATTTCCGTGCGCTGTCGAGGTCATCGTAGAACGGATGATTTTGGTTGTGATGGCTGTTGAGTGGCGGCAGCATGTCGTGGATCAGCGTCGGCTCGTAGTCCCACGCCCTGGCCGCAGGGCACCACGACACCTCTAGATTGCGTTGCATCCACCGTGTAAGCGCTGTGCACTCGTCCGGCATGATGGCAACCTTCTGTCCCTTCATGAACGGATGCCAATCCTCCTGCTCCCACAGCAGCGAGGCCAGCGCCCGGCGGAGCGTTGAGCTACCGAGCGCGTTGCCCAAGTGCTTGGTCAGGATGCGCGAGCGCATTGTCTCTTGCGAGGTCGCGTCCTTTGGAGAGATGCCGACGTACACCAACCCGAGCTTGGGCCGCGCCGGATGAGGCGAGGTCGGAACCGCGGACAACAGGTGCTCATCCGTGAGCCACCAGGCATAGAGGCCCGGTTCCGCAGGCGCGCCGCCCTCAGCCGCCGGAAGCCTGGCTGTCGCCACCGGCACCGGGTAGGCGGTCAGCCGCTCTGCGATTGCAACCGACATAGGCCGCCAAATCGTGACACTGGCGACTGGATCTTGCTCCTTCAACATCCTGTCCAGCAGCTTGATTGTCGAATCGCCGCGCGGATGAGCTGAGCAGCGAGGTCCCGGACAGATCGGGACGAGCGCCGCGCTACAGGCCGAGGCTTCGCTCTACCTCGTCCACATCTGCGCCGGCTCCGATCGACTGATCCAGCGTGTGCTGCGCGTCAGTGTCGAGCCGCGAGAAGGCGAGGAGCCTCTCTGAATCCTGCATGAACGCATCGGTTTCAAGCCGGTCGCCTCCAGTGATGAGACGATCGCCGTGGGCAATATGCTGCCATTCGCGCGCGAGTTCCTGCCCGACCTTCGTGATCTCGGCCAGGATCAGCACATAATCCTCGGGGAGACGGGTCCGTGCCGCGATCAACTCGTCCACACGCTCGGCGACCGATCGGCCGAAGCTGGACGCTCGACGCTTCGTGAACCGAACGGTCCGCCCACAGCCGCAAAAGCATTGTTGCGCCACGACGCCCTTCATCATAGGGTCGGTGGCAAGGTTTGGCCGCCTTATCGGTCGATGTTGTCTGTGGTGACGCGCCGCGTAACGCCGGCCGCCCGAGTGAGATCGAGCAGGCGATGTGAACGGTTCGGGTGTCGGGAGGGTCCGAGCCCGCTGGCATCCTCGCGAAGATGGACGTTCCCGGACCCCGTTACCGCGACCGCGAGGAATCGCGCTTCTATCAGGCAAGCCGTCTTTCGCCCGAGCAGACCTGGCAGGCTCTCGGAGACGAACTGGCCCGCGTCCTCAACGACGCGCAGCGAGCTTTCTGGCGTGCCCCTCTGCGGATCGACCCCGAGCGCATCCGTTGGTGGCATGGAGCGATCTTCGCCCACCACTTCCCACATGACGGTGGGCGCTTTCGCCTCGATCGGGCCTTCTTCGGCGTGGTGATGCCGAACGGCGGGATGCGGCAACTGGAGGGGGCAGCACCAGAGACGATCCGTAGGGAGCTCCAGTCAGTCTGCTCGTCATTCAACCGGCATGCAGACGCGCTCGGCGACCCGGATACGACGGGTATTTTCGACCGAACGCGGGCTGTGGCTGCCCTCTATGCGGGCATCCTGCGCGTGCATCCGTTCGTGGACGGCAACCATCGCGTGAGCTTTGTCGCACTCTCCGCTGCCCTCTGGTCATTCGGACTGCCCAACGTCGAGTTCGAGGAGGACGCGGAGGCAATCACCCACGACGATGCGCTCGTCCCCGCTCTGGAATCCAAGAACGGGAGCATCGAGCCCTTCGCGCAATTGCTGGCCGATCTCATCCAGCGCTCGATAGAGTCCCAGGCATGAGCTACGCTGAGCGCATGGAAGGCAGCTTCCCCAAGCTCGATCGAGCTCATACGGTCCGCAACGGACGTCTCGTGGAGACCACGCCAGAGGTCAACCGCGAGGTCGCCGAAAGCGCGATGCTGCTCTCCCAGGGAGCCCGCCGCGCGATTGAGATGAAGCAAGAGGCGCGCCAGGCAGCGGCCCCTGTCACGCCTGGCAGGGCCAGCCAAGCGGCCTGACGCACCAGCCGACCGCAGCGTCAGCCAGCCGCCACGGGTGGTCCGACCATCAGCAGATGGTTTGCGCGCCGAGAAGTTGCGCCCACTGTTCCGTGCATTGTGCGAACCGCTGGCGGGACACGGTAGTGGTGGGGATGATCTTGTGCTGGTCGTGGACGCGGATGTCCTTGATGAGGAGGCGTAGCAGCTCCTTGGCTTGCTCGGGGTTGGCGGTGGCGATGAGCTGGTCGCGGTCGCGGCCAGGCTTGCCGTGTCGGGCTGTGTGTCGGCGTGTGCGGCGAGTGTTTGGGCGAGCTGGTCCTCCTGGTCGCGCAGGGCTTGTAGGCGTGCGTGGTGGCGCTCGATGCGCTGCTGGCAGATGTCGGGGTCGAGCTTTGCGTCCTCGAACGCTTGTAGGTAGCGGTCGATCTTGCGTTCGAGGTTTTGGATGTCGGCGCGCACGCCGGCGAGTTGTTGCTCGTGCTGGGGACGGTCGATGCTGGCCTGTTCGGCGGCTTGGGTGAGTGCGTCGTTGATGAGTTGCCCGTCGCGGTAGATGGTGGCGAGCTGGGTGAGTACGGCGTGCTCCAGGCGTTCCTTGGACAGTCGTTGTCCTTGGCAGCGGGCGCGGCCGTACTTGTAGCGAGTGGAGCAGGCGTAGTAGGTGTAGCGGGCGTTGCGGCCGTGGGCGGAGGTGCCGACGTAGGCGCGTCCGCAGTGCTGGCAGCGCACGAGCCCGGAGAGCAGGAAGGGCGTGGGGTTGCCGCGCCGCAGCGTGGCGTCCTTGAAGCGTCGGGCGAGGATCTGCTGGGCCTGCTCGAAGGTGTCCTTCTCGATCAATGGCTCGTGTTGGCCTTCGTAGAGCTTGCCGCTCCAGCGGATCAGGCCGAGGTAGGCGGGGTTTGCGAGGATTTACCTGCAGAGCGTTTGGTGACCAGCCATGCTGTCGCGGTGGCGGGGCGCGGCCTTTAGGCCGGGGCGCTCCAGGGTCGTGCCGGTCGCCTGGTCCTCGAACGCGGCGGCGATATATGCCAGTCCTCCATCGCCTGGCAGTAGCGCTCCAAGCGCTCGCGCTGGGTGCCGAGCGAGGTCGGCTGGTGATCTTCATCTGTCGATATGCGGGTGTATAGGCAGACGCGCGTCATGACCACTGCTCCTCTTGTTCGTCGCCGAACGACTGTTCACGGTCGAGGAGATCAGATCCGTCGGCGGATCGCAAGGGCCGGTAGGCGCCGCCGTAGAGCAGCCCGGACATGTGGCGCTCGTCCCAGCCGTCGAGGTTGTAGGCGCCGCAGAAGTGGCAGCGCGCCGGCTCGCGCCTGGCCGGCTGGACGAGGTAGCCGTGGGACTCGTCTGCCGGCTCGGACGGGTAGACGACCTCATTGCAATCGCAGCAGATATGCAGCCGCTCGCGGTCGATGAGCGCGCACACTGCGGCGCGGCCGTGCGTGAGCCGGACGCTGAACGGCACGTCGTACTTGCGGTGCTTGACCTCCTGCTCGCGCCGCTGCAGGTAGCCGATGCGAAGCCGCTCCTGCTCAATGCGCGCCTGCTGGTCACGAGCGGCGTCCTGCTCCAGGCGCTCGGAGGCGAACACGTCGATCAGCCCGCCCGACGACAACTGCTCTTGGTGGCGGCGCAGCTTCGGCCCGGAGGAGCCGTAGCGTTGGGCGAGTTGTGCCACGCGCTCGCGCTGGCACGCCCGGTAGGCGTCGACCAGCCGCGCGACCGCCTCGCGGTCCTTGGCACTCGCGGGCACGGCCTCCAGTGCGTGCCTGCCCTGCAGTGGGTCGGGGTCGAGCTGGCGAGCAACAGCCGTAAACGCCGAGCGCTCGACCAGCTCCATCGGCCGCGTAGACGCCAGCAGCAGCTCAACTGCACGCACAGCCGTCGTTCCGAACTGCTCGAAGTGCTCGCTGCGGGCGTACAGGCGGTGCTCCTGTAGCAGCGCGCGCCAAGCGTCGGGGTCAGAGCGCAGCCGCTCCCGCTCGGCCTCGCTCGCGCGCTGCGCGGCGTCTTGCTCGGCTCGCGAGGTGTCGTAGGGGGCGCGAGCGGCACGCAGACAGTCGAGCAGGCACAGCCCGCCGCCCGACAGCGTCAGATCATCCCAGCACGGCTCACTGAACGCCCGGTACGGTTCGCGTGCCATCTCACACGCGCCCGCCGCAAACCACGAGACGTTCACGGCACGGTTGTCGTAGAAGCCGCCACGTCCGCCGGCCCTCTCAAGCAGCGCGGCGAGCATCTTCAGGAACGCGACGGCCCGCGCCTCCGTTGTCGTGATGAACAGCAGACAGGGAGAGAAGTCATAGCGCTCTGTCCACGCGGCCTGCGCGGCGTACGCGGCGTAGGCGCCGGCCTTGACCTTCAACCGCGCGTGGCTCATCGTCCCCAGGTCAAGCTCCACGAATGCGAGCAGCCCAAGGCCCTGCCCGTCGTGCAGTTCGACCAGCGCGTCCGGCGCCAGCGTCCGCGAGCGCCCCTCCGCCGTAAACGGCTCGCGCGGCTCACGCTCGAAGCGAGCAAGACGCACGCCCGGCGTCTGGGTGGCGAGCAGCGCGTAGAGCTCGGTCACGCCCACCGCGTGCGCCAAGAACAACGGGTTCGGCTCGGCACGCTCACCACCGCGGTGGGGCGCTCCACGCGCGAGCGTGTCCGCACGACGCGAGGGCCACAGGTGATACGGCGCGGAGCCACGCTCACGGTAGGGACGGCTGCGACCAAGAAGACCGGCACGGTGCAGATGCTCGGTGCGGTAACGCAGGGTACGGCCAGGCACATCCGAGAGAAGAAGCTCAAGCTGAGTCGAGGTCACGACACGCTGATCGCTCACCAGCCCGATGATCCGCAGGTCAAGCTCGCTCAACGACACCACCGACAACCGAAGATGACGTTCGTCGCACCGCGCGCGCGATCCTCAACGCAGCCAATTGATGAGCGAACCAGCTTCATCCGCGATACGCGCCTCCCGGCCGGAAGAGCGGTCAGACGGTGGCTGGCGGGCGTACGTAGACTCGTGACGTGTCCACGGCGGGAGACCCTGGGTATGCGTTGAGTTCGTCCAACGAGGACGAGCACGAGCGGCTGGTCCGCCAGGCCGACATGTATGCGCCGTTCACGCGCCGTCTGCTGGCGCGTGCGGGGATCGAGCCCGGGATGCGGGTCCTCGATGTGGGCTGTGGGCCGGGCGACGTCAGTTTGCTTCTGTCAGAGCTGGTCGGCGCCGACGGTTCGGTCGTCGGAGTCGAGCGTGACGAGCAGGCGCTCGCGAGGGCGCGCCGGCGGGCGGACGAGTCTGAGCTTCACAACATCGAGTTCGTGTGCGGGGACTTTCGCGAGGTCGAGCTTGCCGGTGGCCCGTTTGACGCGTTGGTCTGGCGGCTCGTGCTGATGTACCAGGGTGACCCGCCCGCGGCGGTGCGGGCCGCAGCACGCCAGGTACGCCCGGGTGGGGTGGTCGTGTTCGCGGAGATGTGCATGCGTACGGGGTCTGCGATACCGCAGAGGTTCTTGGTGTCCTGGCCGCATACCCCGGCGTCTGAGCGGCTCAGCGAGTGGATTGATGGCGCTTTCGGTGGGCTGGGCACGCAGCCGGACATGGGCATGCGGTTGCCGGAAACGTTGCGCAAGCCGGCCTACTCCCCAGCCTGGACCTCGACAGCGAAGTCGCGATTGCTGTTGGCGAGGAGGCGGTCTCCGAGGCCGTGGACTTCGCCCGCAGCTTGCTGCCTGGAATCGTGGCTGCTGGGGTGGCCACCGAAGAGGAAGTGGACATCGACACTCTCGCCGAGCGCCTGCGTGCCGACACCGGACCGGTCGGACGCATCTCGTTCTGGCCGACAATCATAGTAGGACTTCGGTAGGTGCTTGCAGGGGTTTGTGCGGTTGCAGGGAACTTGTGGGGCGTGGCGGGTTTGCGGACGCGGGAGTATGGGGTCAGGGCGGCTGATCTGGGGGCGCAGCGGGCGGCTTTGATCGAGTTCGCGGCGGAGATGTACCGGCCGTTGGTGCGGTGTGATCAGCGAGCGAAGGGCGAGCAGTATGTGCGCGGGCTGTTGTTGGAGGGGCGGCGTAAGTCGATTCAGCCGATGGCGGCGAGGCTGCCTGATGGTGATGAGGATGGGTTGCAGCAGTTCATCACCGACTCGCCGTGGGCAGATGAGCCCGTCCGGCGGCGGCTGGCGCGGCGTATGACGGCAGAGATCGAGCCCGAGGGGTGGATCGTGGATGACACGGGGCTGCCGAAGGATGGGCGGTTCTCGCCGGGGGTGGCGCATCAGTACTGCGGAGCGTTGGGCAAGACCGCCAACTGTCAGGTGCTGGTATCGGTCAACGCCGCGTCGGACAGCGCGTCATGCCCGCTTGGGTGGCGGCTGTTTTTGCCGAAGTCGTGGGATGAGGACGAGCAGCGACGTCGCCGGGCGCGTATCCCTGAGGAGATGCGGCATGTCCCGAAGTGGCAGCTCGCGCTGGAGATCATCGATCAGCTGTTGGAGTGGGGACTGGAGCGTCGGGTTGTGCAGGCCGACGGCGGCTATGGCGATACCACCGCGTTCCGGGTGGGGCTGGAGGAGCGCGAGCTCGAGTACGTGGTGCAGGTCAAGGGCGTGACCTCGGCTCAGCCCGCCGGCGCGGTTCCCGTTACGCCTGATTATCAGGGTCGCGGTCGTCCACCGCGCCCACGCTACCCCGAGAAGCCCGTCAGTCTCAGGGACCTGGTGCTGGCCGCCGGGCGTGAGCAGGTCCGAGGGGTCGGCTGGCGCGAGGGTGACCGTGGCCCGCTTCAGGGCCAGTTCACAGCGCTGCGCGTCCGTCCCGCCAATGATGCTCAATGCGACGATGACGGGGTACTGCCCGAGCGGTGGCTGCTGGCGGAGTGGCCCAACGGCAAGGACGAGCCGGTCAAGTACTGGCTCTCCAACCTCCCCGCCGAGACGCAGATCACGACGCTCGTCGGCCTAGCGAAGCTGCGCTGGCGCGTCGAGCACGATTACCGCGAGCTCAAGCAATGCCTCGGCCTCGACCACTACGAGGGCCGAACGTTCTGCGGGCTGCACCACCACCTCACCTGCGTCACCGTCGCGCACGCGTTCCTCACCTGCTGCCGCCTGCAACGCGCCGGCCCCGACACCGCCCGCCCTCAGCTGGCGGCAGCCTGATCAGTCTCTACCAAGCCCAACGCGACCTGCAGACCGCACTGGCATGCTGGCACGATCACTGCCCGATCTGCCAGCGCAAGCTGCCGCCATAACGACCTACCGAAGTCCTACTAGGACGTCGATAAGCAAGCTAGCCAAGGACGCAGGGAGCGTGGCGTACTACGTACGCGAGCGACTGAGGACGCCGGATAGCGCCGCTTAGCGGCATCCTAGGAGACTTCGGCCGGTTCGTCCTTGCCCTGCAGTCGCTCGCGCCCGCGTTGCACGGCGGCGATGAACTTCGACAGGTTGACCTCGAGCGTGTTCAGGATCTCGTCGGCATAGTCCTCGGCGCCGAGGCGAATCTCGCGCTCGCGCGCGCGGGCGTCCTCGACGATGTCCTCGGCGGCACGCTCGGCCTGCTTGGTGACCTCCTCCTCGCCGACGAGCCGCTCCTGACGCTCGCGCGCCTCCTTGAGGATCCGCTCGGCCTCCTTCTTGGCCTCGGCGAGCATCTCCTGACGCTCCTTGACGATCCAGCGCGCCTGCTTGATCTCCTCGGGGATCGTCGCGCGCATCTGGTCGAGGATGTCGTAGATCTCCTCCTTGTCGACGCGCACCTGGTCGGTCAGGGGCACCGGCTTGGCGTTGTGCACCAGATCGTCGAGCTTGTCAATCAGTACCAGGACATCCATTTTCTAAACACTATCTCCGTTCGCGTAGCCCGCGGGGCGCGATTGGTTTGCGCCGGCACACCGGCCACCCGGGGGCGTGCGGCGATTCTCCTGTCAGGCTCGGCCCTAAGTTCGTCAACGTCGCAGCTCTTCCTGCAATCGCGCCGCCACCTGGGAGGGCACGAGGTCGTCGATCCGCCCTCCGAATATCGCCAACTCCTTGACGCCGCTGGAGGACAGGAAGCTGTATTGCGAGCTGGCCATCAGATACACCGACTCTATCTCCGGGTCCTGCCGGCGGTTGAGCTGATGCATCTCCAACTCGTACTCGAAGTCAGATATCGCCCGCAGCCCCTTCACGATCGCGCGCGCGCCGACCCTGCGGGCGAACTCGACCACGAGCGTGTTGAACGGCTCGGTCCGCACGTTGCCAAGCCCGGCGGTCGCCTGCTCGACGAACCGCAGCCGCTCCTCGATCCCAAACAGCGTCTTGTCCTTGCGCACCGACCGGTTCACGACGGCGATCACGACCTCGTCGAACAGCGCGGCGGCGCGTCCGATCACATCGAGGTGGCCGTTGGTGATCGGGTCATACGAGCCCGGGCAGACGGCGACGCTGGGTTGGGTCTCGGTCATGCGTGACGGTGGATTGCGATGGTGGTGTCTCCGTAGCGGCGCTCTTTCTCGAGTACCAGTCCGAGGTCCAGCGGCGCGCGCCGATCGCTCTCGATCGCCACGCGCGCTCTCGGCGCGAGCACCCCCGGCAGTGCCGCCGACAACCGTGGTCCCAACTCGAGCGCCCGTTCGTATGGAGGATCGATCAGGATGAGATCGTATGTCTCTTTGCGTTTCCGTGCCCGCTTGAGCGCGTCCTCGGCGTGCTCGCGCCGGATCTGCGCCTGCTCGCCGCTCAGGCCCAGCGCCGCGATATTCGTCTCGATCGCCTCGATCGCGCCCCTGTCCGACTCGACGAACACGGCGTGGCCGGCGCCCCTGGAGAGCGCCTCGATGCCCAGCGCGCCCGTCCCCGCGAACAGGTCCAGCACGCGCACGTCCTCGATGTCGCCGAGCATCGCGAACAGCGCCTCGCGCACCCGATCGGACGTCGGCCTGGTCCTTCTGCCTTTCGGCGCCTTCAATCGGCGGCCGCCGTAGCGCCCCGCGATCACCCTCATCCACGCACCGTAACGCGCGCTGCAGCGCGGACGCGGGCACCGTCCCAGGCGGGACTCGGCCATCCAGGCCGTCTCGGCCATCGCCGATGCACCGTGGGATCTATGCGGGAATCGGCTCGAGCGCGTCGGCGCCGAACGCCCGCTCCAGCGCATCAGCCAGGAGCTCGTGCTCGGGCGCACGCAGCTGGGGATCGGCGGCCACGATTGCCTCCGCGCATGTCCGCGCGCGCTCCAGCAGATCCGCGTCCTCGGGCAGGCAGGCGATCTGATGCCGGCCGATCCCGGACTGCCTGACGCCGATCAGCTCGCCCTCGTTGCGCAGCCGCAGATCGATCTCGGCGAGCTCGAACCCGTCGGCGTGCTGTTGCAATGCCCTCAGCCTCGCCGCGCCGGCGGGGCCCATCAGCAGGCACGAGGAGCGATGCTCGCCGCGGCCCACCCGCCCGCGCAGCTGGTGCAGCTGAGAGATGCCGAACCGCTCGGCGTTCTCGATCAGAATCACACTCGCATTCGGCACGTCGATTCCCACCTCGATCACGGTGGTCGCGACCAGCACGGCGGCCGCGCCGGAGGCGAACTGGGCCATCGCCTCCGCCTTCTCGCGCGGTCGCATCCCGCCGTGCAGCAACACCAGGCGATGGTCTTTGAGCTCGCCTCGGCGCAGCCGCTCGAGCTCCGCGGTCGCGTCGCGCACATCCCCGTCCACCCCGGCTACGCTGCCCGCCCCCTCCCCGGCGTCGCCGGCCTGCTCGATCAGCGGACACACGACATACGCCTGCCGGCCGGCGCGCAGCTGCTCACGCAGCTGCTCATACGAGCGCTCGCGTTCGGACTCGCCGGAGACGATCCGCGTGTCGATCGGCTGCCTGCCCCGCGGCAGCTCGCGCAGCATCGTCGTATCCAGGTCGCCATAGGTGGCGAGGGCGAGCGTGCGCGGGATCGGCGTCGCGGTCATGTGCAGCACGTGCGGCACGCGCAGATCTCCGCTCGGCCCCGCGCCGACCTTGCCGTCCAGGGCGGCGCGCTGGCGCACGCCGAAGCGGTGCTGCTCGTCCACCACCGCGACCGCGAGCGCGCGGAACTCGACATCGGGCTCGATCAGGGCGTGCGTGCCCACGATCAGCGACAGCTCTCCGCCGGCCAGCTTGCCGAGCGTGTCCGCGCGGCGGCGCGCCGTGGTGGAGCCCGTCAGCAGCGCACACGTCACGTTCGCCTGCTCGCCCCCGAGCAGCTGCTGCAGCGTGGCGAAGTGCTGCTCGGCGAGCGTCTCCGTCGGGGCCATCAGCGCAGCCTGCATCCCGTGCTCGACGGCGCGCAACAGCGCCCATACCGCGACCACCGTCTTGCCACTGCCGACCTCCCCCAGCAGCAGGCGCTGCATCGCCCGCTCCTGTGCCAGATCCTCGCCGATCGTCGCGATCGCCCGGCGCTGATCGCCGGTCAGCTCGAACGTGAGCTGCTCGGCCAGCCAGCGCTCGCTGAGGGACGGCGCGCGGTCTAGCGCCGGCGCGCCACTGCCGGCCCGACGCCTGGCGCGACGACCCAGGAAGACGAGCTGGTTCAGCAGCAACTCCTCGAACGCGAGCCGTTCGCGGCCGGACTCGCGCTCCTGGGGTGAGCGCCCGAAGTGCATCGCCGCCAGCGCGGACGCCCGGTCGGGCAGCCTCTCGGACACCCGGGCGGCAGCGCTCAGCGCCTCCGGCACGTCAGCGAGCGCGGCCCTGGCCCCGCGCACGAGCGTCAGGATCTGCGTCGAGCTGACGCCCTCAGCAGCGGGGTAGTGGGCGACGATCTCCCCTGGCGCCCCCGCGCCGAACTCGGCGCCGAGATCCGAGCCGACGGCGTGGTGAGCGACGTTGAACGTGCCGCGCGCCGTCGTCTTGCCGTGCAGCACCAGGCGCGTGCCGGGCTTGTAGCGCTGGGCCAGCCACGGCTGGTTGAAGAACGTCGCGCGCATCGTGCCCGTCTCGTCGAACACGCTCGCTTGCACCAGCGGCTTCATCCCCCGCCGCCTGACCGGGCGCGCGGCGATCGTGCGCACCTGCACGGCGACCGTCGCCGCCTCGCCGGGCCTCAACCCGTTGACCGTGCGCGCCTCCCGGCTGTCGCGGGGCAGGTGTTCGAGCAGCGCCCCGACACTCCTCAGCCCCAGCGCCTCCAGGCCGTCCGCCATCTTCCCGAGCCGCACGTCCAGCGCGGCCTGCAGATCCTCCTCCAGCCTCGACGGCTTCGGCCAGCGCACGGGCGCGGCCAGCCATTCCTCTCTGGTCGGGCTTTCCTCAGACGCAAACGCCCGTTGACCCGCATCTCGATCGGACGCTTCCCTGACGTTGGCTTGCGCGAGCTGGGACATTCTCAACCGGCATGATGCCCGCCTTCGCGGTCGTCACTCGGCGGCCAGCAGCCACCAGTATGCGTGCTGGCCGCCATCGCGCAGCTCGAGCTCAGCATGGCCGTTGACCATCGCTTCGATCTCCTCGGACGCGAGCGGAGCGCCTTCCCCCACAAGGCAGCTGATCAGCTCGGCATCCTCGGCAAGGCTCGCCATCACCGCGCCGAGTGTCCGGGCGGGATCGCCCCACGCGTACACCTCCTCGGCGAGAAACCCGACCGCCTCGCCGCGCTTGAATCGACCCTGGGCGTCGTCGCGCGCAGCCGGCGCGACCGCTCCCGTGCGCACGTGCGCCAGCGCCGCGACCAGCGCCTGCGCGTTCTCCTCCACACTGCGATTCCGCTCCAATGCGACGGCCGCGACCAATCCCGCCTGCTGACCGACCGCGGGAGCGACGAGCACCTGCTTGTCCGACAGCTCGGCGGCGCGCTCGGCGGCCATCGTCACGTTTGGGCTGCTCGGCAGCACCAGCACCTCCTCAGCCGACACCTCATGGATCGCCGCGAGCAGCTCATACGTCGAGGGATTCATCGTCGGTCCACCGTCGATCGTGTACACGCCCATCTCCCCGAACATCGTGGCCAGCCCCTCGCCGCTGACGACCGCCAGGGCGCCACAGCGAACCCGAGGCGTCGCTGCGTCGAGCGGGCCGGCGCCCGCTGCGCCGTTCGGGCTGACCGAGGTCTGCAGACGCTCGTCGCGTTCGGCCACCTGCAGGCGCATGTCGGCGATGTCGAGCCTCGATATCTTCCCCACCTGCGCGAACAGCGCAGTCGCGCGCTCGGGCTCGTCTGTGTGCAGATGCACCTTCAGCGTGCTCGCGTCGCCGACCACCAGCACCGAATCGCCCAGCTCCTCCAGCGGCTCGACGAGCGCGCCTGCGCTCAGGCCGCTGCCGGTGACCGCGAAGTTCGTGCAGAACCGGTACGTGCCGGAGACATGTTGGGGGTGGGTGATCTGAGCCGGCGCGTGGTGGTCGAGATCGGGCGCCTGCTCCCCGCGCAACGCCGCCACCACGCCCGCGAACATGATCGTCAGCCCGTACCCGCCCGCGTCCACCACGCCTGCCTCGCGCAGCGCCGCCAGCAGCTCCGGGCTGCGCTTGACCGACTCCTGTCCGGTCGCGACCGCGCGCTCCAGCGCCTCGGCGATCGCGATGTCCTGAGTGGCGGGATCGGTCGCCGGTCCCAGACGCGGGTCCTCCGGGCTGTGCGCGACGTCGGTCATGATCCTGTGCGCCATCTCCCGCGCCACCGTCAGGATCGTGCCCTCGGCGGGCTCGCGCACGGACGCGTACGCGCGATCGGCGGCATTGGCCAGCGCCGCGCCGATCAGCGTCGCGTCGATCAGCTGGCCGGGACGCGAGACGAGCTCCTCGGCCGCGCCCCGGATCAACTGCGACAGGATCACCCCCGAATTGCCGCGCGCCCCCAGCAGCGCGGCGCGGGCGACCGACTGCACGATCTCCTCCCGTCCGATCTCGTCGATCGTGCGCGCGTGTCCATTGGCGCCCTGCAGACGATCGAGCTCGGCCAGCACCGCGCGCAGCGTCAACGCCATGTTGTCGCCCGTGTCCCCGTCGGCGACGGGAAACACGTTGAGGTCGTTGACCTCCTCGCGGCGGGACTCCAGATGCGCCAGCGCTCCTGCCACCGCCGCGCGAAAACGAACCAGGTTGGTGTCGCTCACTGCGTTAGGTCTTATCAGGTCGGCCGGAGCCAAGCCTTCCCAAGGGCCGACTGGCTGAGAAACGCAGAATCGGTCTCGTCACAGCCTGTAGGGTCGGTGGGCAAGCCAGACAAGGACGCAGGAGCGTGGTGTGCTGTCCGATCGACGATCGCATCTGATCGGCAATCGGTACACGAGCGACCGAGAACGCAGTATGGCGCTGCTGGCCGGTTCGGGGATGCTGGCCGAGACGGGATGCGAGCGAAGCGAACGTCTCCCGGCTTCGGTAGCGAGTGTCTCCCGGTCCGGCGGCCCTACAGGGCCTTGGTGACCTTGCCGGCTTTCAGACAGCGCGTGCACACATACACCCGCCGCGGCGCCTTGCCGATCATGATGCGCACCTTCTGCAGGTTCGGATCGAAGCGGCGCTTGGTGGCGACCATCGAGTGGCTGCGGCTGTGACCGAACGCCGGACCCTTGCCGCAGCTGTGACATACCTTGGCCATCGCGTGGGGAGTGTAGCCGACGCGCACAGGCGATCGGCTTGAGAGCGCAGCTCAGCTCGAAGCGCCGCTCAGCTCGAAGCGCAGCTCAGCTCGAAGCGCAGCTCAGCTCGAAGCGCAGCTCCGCCATCCGCAGCACGGTCTCGGCGGCATGGCGTCCCTGGTCGCGCTTGCCGCCACCGACGCGCGCGAGCGCCTGCTCCATCGTCGCGCACGTCAATACCCCGAACGCGCACGGCACCCCCGTGTCGAGCTGCACCTGCATCACGCCGCGCGCCGTCTCGGCGCAGACAAAGTCGTAGTGGTCCGTCTCGCCTCTGATCACTGCGCCCAGGCAGGCGACGCCGTCGTACCGACCCGATTCGGCGACGTACTTTGCAGCCAACGGCAGCTCGTAGGCCCCGGGCACGTCGAACACCACGACGTCGTCGTGTCCAGCCTGCGCGAACGCCGCGCGCGCGCCGCCCACCAACCGCTCGGCGAGATCCCCGTAGAAGCGCCCCACGACGATCGCGTAGGAGGCGCTCACCGCTGGGGCTCTCCCTCGGCGGCGTCCTGGGCGCGCTCGGAGTGCAGCATCTCGGCGTCGAGGTTCAGCCCTTGATGGTGGAGCGTATGGCCCATCCGCTGCGCCTTGGTGCGCATGTACTCCTCGTTGTGGGGGTTCGGCGCGTGCTCGATCGGCACCTGCGCGCTGACCGACAGCCCGTAGCCCTCCAGACCCTTGATCTTCTTGGGGTTGTTCGTGAGGATGCGGATCGAGGACAGTCCAAGATCGACAAGGATCTGCGCGCCGATCCCATAGTCGCGCAGATCGGCCGGCAGGCCCAGCTGGAGGTTCGCTTCGACGGTGTCAAGGCCATCCTCCTGCAGGCGGTATGCCTTGAGCTTGTTCAGCAACCCGATCCCGCGGCCCTCCTGCGCCAGATACAGCAGCACGCCCTCGCCCTCGGCCTCGATCATCGCCAGCGCCGACTCGAGCTGTTCGCCGCAATCGCAGCGCAGCGAATGGAACACGTCCCCGGTGAGGCACTCCGAGTGCACGCGCACGAGCACGTCCTCGCGTCCGGAGACCACGCCCTTGACGAGCGCCACGTGGTGCTTGTCGTCAACGAGCGAGCGGTAGCCGACGACTTCGAACTCGCCATGCGCAGTCGGCAGCCGCGCCGAGGCGACGCGTTCGACGAGCTTGTCGTGACGGCGGCGGTAGGCGATCAGATCGGCGATCGTGATCATCTTCAGCTCGTGCCGGGCGCAGTAGCCGGCGAGATCGCCGACGCGCGCCATCGTGCCGTCGTCGTTCATCACCTCGCAGATCACCCCCGCCGGATTCAGCCCCGCCAGGCGGGCGAGATCGACCGCCGCCTCGGTCTGGCCGGTGCGCTCCAGCACGCCTCCGGAGCGGGACTTCAGCGGGAAGATGTGACCGGGCTGGACGAGATCGCGCGGGTGGCTCTCGGGGTCGATCGCCACCTGGATCGTGCGCGCGCGATCGTGGGCGGAGATCCCCGTGGTCACCCCCTCGCGCGCCTCGATCGACACCGTGAACGGCGTCTCGAACGACGATTCGTTCTTGGCCGCCATCAGCTCCAGCCCCAGCTCCTCGCAGCGCTCGGAGGTCAACGACAGGCAGATCAGCCCGCGCCCCTCCTTGGCCATGAAGTTGATCGCCTCCGGCGTCGCGAACTGCGCGGCCAGCGTCAGATCGCCCTCGTTCTCGCGATGCTCGTCGTCGCACACGACGACCATCCGACCCGCGCGGATCTCTTCCAGGGCTTCCTCGATCGTCGCGAACGGGGCTGCGCTCATGTCGGGCTGCTGTGTTGCCGTGTCCTTGGATTGGGTCATGCGTGCGCCTCCATCAGTCGCTCGACGTGCTTGGCGAGTACGTCCACCTCCAGGTTGACCCGATCTCCGACGGCCATGCTCCCCAGGTTGGTGCGTTGCAGCGTCTCCGGTATCAATGAGACCTCAAACCCCTCGTCGTGCAGCGCGCTGACGGTCAGGCTGACGCCGCTCACCGCGACGGACCCCTTCGCCACCAGGTAGCGCACCACATCAGGGTCGGTGTCGATCCTCAGCACGCGGGCGATACCCTCCTCGCGGATCTCGCTCACCAGGCCGATGCCGTCGACGTGCCCCTGCACGACATGCCCGCCGAGGCGCCCGTCTGCGCGCAGCGCCAGCTCGAGGTTGACCTGCGCTCCGGGCGTCAGCGCACCGAACGCCGAGCGCCGCAGCGTCTCGACCATCGCCTCAGCCGCGAATTCGCCGTCGCGAATGTCAATTGCGGTCAGGCACACGCCGTTGACGGCGACCGAGTCGCCTTGCTCCAGCTGGCTCGCGAGGCGTGTCCCGATCCGCAACCTCGCGCCCTCGTCGCTGCGCTCCAGCGCCGTCACGCTGCCGAGGTCTGCGATCAAGCCCGTGAACATGGCTCGCTTACCACTCGCGCAGCCGTGCGCTGATCAGCAGGTCCTCGCCGACGCGCTCGCATTCGCACGTCAGGGCGCGCAGCGCCTCGGAGATCCGCTCAACGCCCTTGCCCTCCAGCGGATCGCGCGCGGCGCTCCCGCCGAGCAAGAGCGGCGCCAGGAACAGACGAATTTCGTCGATCTCGCCGGCGTCCAGGAACGCGCCGGCGAGGTGCGGTCCGCCCTCCAGCAGCGCCGAGCCGACGCCGCTCGCGCCGAGCTGGTCCAGCGCCGAGCGCACCCGCGCCGGCTCGTTCTCGCCGGTCGCGACGAGCACCTGCACACCGGCGGCCTCCAGTGCGTCGGTGTCTGCGCGCGCCGCGGCTCGGGAGACGACGACGGTGAGCGGGATCTCGAGCGCAGCCGAGACGAGCTGCGAGCTGGGCTCCAGGCGCGCGAGCGAGTCGAACACCACACGACGGGGTTGGTATCGCTCGAGCTCATCCACGAGACCGCCCGGACGGGCGGTCAGCCGCGGGTCGTCGGCCAGCGCCGTGCCGATCCCGACGACCACCGCGTCGACCGAGGCCCGCCACCGGTGGGCCAGCTCGCGGCTGGCCTCGCCGCTGATCCACTGTGAGTCGCCGGTCCGTGTCGCGACCTTGCCGTCGAGCGTCATCGCGGACTTGAACAGCACCCACGGGCGCCCCACGCGCGCGTGCTTGCGAAACGCCTGGTTCAGCAGCCGCGCGCTGGTCGCCAGCTCGCCGTCGGCGAGCACGACCTCGACGCCCTCGTCGCGGAGGATGCCCAGCCCGCGCCCGGAGGCCTTCTCGGTCGGATCGTCCGAGCCGATCACCACCCGCCTGATCCCCGCCTGCACGATCGCGTCCGTGCACGGCGGCGTCTTGCCCTCGTGGCAGCACGGTTCCAGCGACACGTACAGCGTCGCATCGCTCAGCTCGGCCAGACCACAGGCCTCGATCGCGTTGACCTCCGCATGTGCTGCGCCGAACCGTTCGTGCCAGCCCTCGCCGAGCACTTCATCCGCGCGCGCGATCACCGCGCCCACGACCGGGTTGGGTCTGACCATGCCCCCGCCGTTGCGCGCCAGCTCGATCGCGCGTGCCAGGTGCTCGGAGTCGGTGTCCGTGCAGGTCGTCATCTGTGCATCCAGGATAACCTCGCTCAGCGGCCGCACCGGCCGGGGACCTCTCGGAGTGGGGAATTGCATTCGTATCCGGTGGCCTCCGTCGCATGCGACGGAGGCGGCAGGGTCGCATGCGACCCTGCCCGGGAACCGCGCATGCGCGGTTCCCCCGGACGGTGCATGCACCGTCCGGTCGAGGGGGCGCATGCGCCCCCTCGCCGATCAGCGAGCGCAGCGACCCCCGTGCAGCCGGTAGATCGTCATGTATGGCCCCGGACGGTGATAGGCGAGCGGGTAGTAGTCGAAGCTCCAGTCAAATCCGAACGTGACCGGTCCCTCACCGTGCGCATACGGCGAGGCGCGATAGACGACTTCTCCACTGCGCGCCAGCGCGCGGTAGTAGGCGACCGCCAGCGGCACTTCGCGCGGGTCGGCGAACGCGCGTCCGGACTCCGTCGAGCCACTTACGACCCAGCAGTAGCCGTGTGCCTGGTAGTAGCCGATCAGCGCGGGGGCGAGCGTGCGCTCGTAGTCCTCGATGCCGACCCTGGCGGTCGTGTCCGGTTCGAGCGCGCCCGTCGAGGAGATCCGCGCCAGCAGCGACGGGTACTTGCTCCAGCGCGCTCCCCACCGGTCGGGGGCGATCGGCTCGACCACGATCGGCGCACCGGCGGAGATGTGCGCGAGCATCCAGGCCCGCGTCAGGTTGCGCGTGTCCGCGCGCGCGAGCACCCGGCCGGCATGGACGCTGTATACGAGACCCTGGACGAGCAGCGCCGCGACGAGCAGCACGGCCGCGACGACGCGCAGGCGCGGCCGTCGGCGCGCGACGGCGTCCACGAGCTGCGCCGCGAACAGCGCCGCGAGCAGGCACAGGATCGGGAATATCGGCAGTAGCCAGCGTCCGAAGTAGCGCCCCTGCAGGCCCATGAACGCGAGATACAAGAGCGGCGCGGGCACCAGCAACCAGCCGAGCGCGCGCTCGCGCCGCCACACGCTCAGCGCGCCTGCGAGCGCCGCCAGCGCGGGCGCCCAGCCGAGGCCCCAGGTGAGCGTCCACAGGTAGTAGGCCAGCCCGCCGCCGTGGGGCGCGCCGAGCTTGCCCTGGACTTCGACGGAGAGCGTGGACTGGTGCACCAGTTCGGAGTGGAAGTCGGCGTAGTCGAGGAGCGCGTACGGGTTCGCGATCACGAACGCCCCGATCGCCGTGGCCGCCGCGAGGGCGCTCCCCGCGAGTGCGCGCCGGCCGGCGTCGGCCGACCCCCGCTCGGCCGCGACATCCAGATAGCGCGCCGCGACCGCGGCCAGGTACGGCACGAGCACGATCCCCGCTGTGTACTTGCTCGCGCACGCCACCCCCAGCCCTGCACCGGCCAGCAGATGCTCGCGTGCGCGACCGGAGCGCAGCACTCCGGCGGTCCCCAACAGCGACAGCGTCAGCGGCGCGAGTGTCGGCACATCGTTGAGCGCCAGATGGGCGTAGAACACGGGCAGGAACGCGACCGCCTCGATCGCCGCCGCGAGCACTCCGACGCCGCGGCCGAACAGGCGCGCCCCGGTCGCATACAGCAGCCACAGCGCCAGCGTGCCGAGCAGGGCCGCGGCCACTCGTGCGAGTGTGAAGACACCCGTCGGATGCATCGCCAGTGCGTGCCGCACGCCGGTCGTCCCGCCGTAGGCGACGGCGAGCAGATAGTGCAGTACGTAGGTGTAAGCCGGTGGGTTGGCGAAATAATGCGGGTTGAGGCTGTGCCCGAACATTGCGATCGCGTGCGGCACGAAGTGGTCGGCCTCGTCGGCGTTGTAGGCATAGGGCAGTCCCTGTCTGACGCCCCACAGCCGCAGCCCGAGCCCACCCATGAGCACGATTGCGAGTCCAATCCACATCCGGCGGCGCGAGCTCGTCTCCGCGCCCTGTCCCGCGACGCCGTGGCCGTGAGCGGCTCTGGCTCGGGGGCGCCCGTCCGGCTCGCGCCGCGCTGCCTGGGAGTCCTCAGCAGCTGTCATAGACCGCGTAGTAGCGGCTCGTATAGATACGGTGGTATCCAGCCTGAGGGACCTGGTCGCGGGGATCGTCGCCGACGTCGACGATCGCCTCGAAGAACACGGCGCTGCCGAGCGGGTAGACCGCGACGCTGCCCCTGTTCAATCGGTCCTGCAGTTGATGGCCGCCCCGTTTGGCGTCTGCGCGCGCCTGGCTGCGCGCGACGATGTCGTGCTGGCCGACGCTGTCGAGGATCCAGCGCGCGTCGGGGATCAGCTTGTTGTCCGGCAGCGACACCAGCGGGCAGCGCTCGAGCGCCGCGCGCACGCGGTGGTTCGACAGCGCCGCGGCGAGCCCCTCGTGGAAGTCCTCGTGGTAGGCCAGGGTCGTGCGCAGGCTCGACAGGCTGAGCGTGGTGGCGACCGACACGCCGCCATAGGAGACCAGCGCGGCGGCGCCGAGCAGCCACACGCGCCGCAGCGCAGTGCCAGGCCTCAGCATCGCCCAGCCCCCGATCGATACGGCGCAGAACAGCAGCATGAGGATCGACGCGCCCATCAGGTAGCGGTCGATCACCGACGCCCCCGCGGCCCCCTCGGCGACGAACACGCCGATCAGCAGCGCCAGCGCCGCCAGCGGCGTGAGCACGCGACGCGGGGCCAGCCAGACCGCGATCGGCAGGCCGACGAGCGCCCCGAGGACCACCGGCAGCTTGTCGATCCGCACTCCGAACGTCCACACCGAGGCGATCACGCTCGACAGTCCTTGAGTGCGTTCGAGTTCCTGTGCCAGTCCGGCGGTGGCGCTCAGGGAGTACAGCGGATCGCCGGTCACGATCCCGTCCACGCACACCCACACGACCGGTCCGATCAGGGCGAGACCCAGGTACAGCAGCCGCCGACGGTTCTCGATCGACGCCGTCCCTTGGCGGGGCCACACGCACCACAGCCAGTAAGCCCCGCTCAGCACCCACGCGTCGGGGCGCAGCAGCCCGGCGGCGGCGAGCAGCACGAACACGGGCGAGCCCCGTCGCGGGCGCTGCACCTCGAAGACGATCGCCCACACGATCAGCGCGACGTAGCTGATGTCGAGATAGCCCTGGGCAGCCAGATTCTCGATGAAGAACCGGCTCAGCACGAGCAGCGCCGCAAGCAGCCCGACGACCGGGCCGCAGCACAGCCGTCCCAGCCGGTAGGAGCCGGCGACGACCGCCACGAACGAGGCGATCGACCCGAGCACCATCAGCCGTGCGCCGCCCTGCCCGAAGATCGAGCAGACCATCCCGTACGCGATCGCCAGCGGGTGCTCGGTCGGCCCGCGATACACCCGGAAGTCGGGCAGGTGCAGGTGCAGCAGGTCCCGGCCCCACAGCAGCGCGTAGAACGAGTCGTATGTCGGGTAGGTGGGGTAGGCGAAGTAACCGATCAGCGCCCCCGCGCACAGCGTGGCGAACCCGATCTTCGCCCACGTCGCGGCGTCGATCGCGCGCAACCGCTGCAGCGGAGTCGTATGCTGCCGCGGCTTGCTTAGCGTCGCGCTGGCCATGGGTCGCAGAGCCTATCCTTGCAAGCAGGCACCCCGACGACGCAACCTCACGGGGTAGGGTTCACCCAAGTGAAGCTCATCATCCAGACCCCAAGTTCGAGCGGGAGGGGGGCGGGTCCCCCTCCCGATCTCCCCCCGCGGTTGCAAACCGGATCGCCGTCCAAATCCAGATGAAGCTAATCATCCAGATCCCCTGCTTCAACGAGGCCGACCAGCTTCCGCGGACGCTCGCCGACCTGCCGCGCGAGGTGGACGGGTTCGACGTCGTCGAGTGGCTGATCGTCGACGACGGTTCGACCGACGAGACGATCGCGGTCGCGCGCGCCCACGGTGTCGATCATCTGGTCCGCCTGACCAACAACAAGGGCCTCGCCGCGGGCTTTCAGGCGGGCGTCGACACCGCCCTGAAGCTGGGCGCCGACGTGATCGTCAACACCGACGCCGACAACCAGTACTACGGGCCGGATGTCTCGAGGCTCGTGCGACCGATCCTCGACGGACGGGCCGACATGGTCGTCGGCGACCGCGAGGTGAGCGGGATCGAGCACTTCTCGCCGCTGAAGAAGACGCTGCAGCGCCTCGGCTCGTGGGTGGTGCGCCAGGCGTCCTCGACCTCGGTGCCCGACACGACCTCGGGCTTTCGCGCCTACAACCGCGAGGCCGCGATTCAGATGATGGTCGTCTCGCGCTTCACCTACACGCTGGAGACGATCATCCAGGCGGGCAAGCTCTTGGTCGCGATCGACCACGTCCCGGTGCGCACGAACCCGAAGACGCGCGAGTCGCGCCTGTTCCCCTCGATGGGCGCCTACGTGCGCCGCAACACGATCTCGATCTTCCGCATCTACGCCCAGTACGAGCCGCTGCGCGTGTTCTGGAGTCTCGCGCTGCTGATCGCCCTGGTGTCGATCGGCGTGTGGATCCGCTTCGCCGTCGCCTATGTCGAAGGCAACGGCAAGGGCCACGTGCAGTCGCTGATCCTCGGCGCCGTCCTGTTCATCGCCGCCGTCGTGCTGTGGGCGCTGGGCGTGATCGGCGACCTGCTCGCCGCCCAGCGCGTGATGACCCAGCGCACGTTCGAGCGGGTGCGCCGCATCGAGCTGCAGCTGGGCGTGGCGCCCTCGCATTACGAAGCGAATGATGAGTCCATGCGGGCAGGCGCGAGAGAGGCCCGCGCGGGAGTCGGGGCGGCGTCGAGCGACCCGGGCGCGGGCGACCCGAACCGGGAGGGCCCGGCGCCGGAGCGCGAGGCGGTGAGGCTGTGAGCGGCACCAGCGCAGGTGTGACCGTGTCCGAGGACGGAATCGTCACCGGCAACACGTATGACAAGTACGGCTCGACCAATCCGCTCGTGCGGCGCATGATGGCCGGGTTCGAGGGCGCGCTGGATGAGCTCCTCGCCCGCGCCGACCATCGTTCCCTGCTGGACGTCGGCTGCGGCGAGGGCGTGCTCGTACACAGGTGGGCGCAGCGCCTGGGCGAGAGCACGCGCGTGGTGGGGATCGACCTGGAGGAGGACTCGATTCAGGCGGGTTGGGCGCAGCACACCGCGCCCAACCTCGAATATCGCGTCATGGGAGCCGAGAACCTGCCGTTCGCAGAGAACGAGTTCGACCTCGTCACGGCGATCGAGGTGCTCGAGCACGTCTCCGATCCCGAGCGCACGTTGAGCGAGATGGCCCGCTGCGCGCAGCGCCACCTGCTCGTCTCGGTCCCGCGCGAGCCGCTGTGGCGAATGCTCAACATGGCCCGCGGCGCGTACTGGTGGGACCTCGGCAACACGCCCGGTCACCTGAACCACTGGTCCAAGCGCGCGTTCGTCGATCTGCTCTCGCGCTACGGCGACGCGATCGGGGTCCGCTCGCCGTTCCCGTGGACGATGCTGCTTGTCCGGCTCTAGTCCGAAGCGGTCTGGCCCCGGCGATTCGCCGGCCACGGGCCGAGCCGGCACGAACAGCTCGCGCGATCCCGGCGAGGAGCGCGAGCGCGGTGAGACTCGCTCGTACGGCAGCGGCGCCCGGATCCTCTCGCTTGGGATCGCGGCGACCGGCCTGCTGACGTTCGCGTTCTTCTCGATCGCCAGCCACGTGCTCAGTGCCGCCGAGGCGGAACGGGTGGACGTGCTGTGGTCGGTGATGTTCGTCGTCATCTCGGTGATCTACCGGCCAGTCGAACAGTTGCTCTCGCGCACGATCGCAGAGCGCCGCGCCCATGGGCACACCGAGCATCCGCTGCTTGGCCCGATCGCGATCCAGGCTGGGTTCGCGCTCGCTTTCCTGGTCATCGCACTGGCGCTGCGCACAGAGCTGATCGAAAACATGTTCGACCATTACTCGGCGCTCTACTACGTGCTCGTCGTCGGCACGCTCGCCTATGCCGGCAGCTATTTCGCCCGAGGCTGGCTTGCCGGGCACGAGTACTTCGCGCTCTACGGCGGCCTCGTCCTGCTGGAGGCCGGCTCCCGCGTCTGCTTCGCGCTCGCCGTCGCGCTCGGCATCGCGAGCGGCCAGACCGCAGTGGCGCTCGGCATCGCCGCCGCGCCGCTGCTCTCGCTCGTCGTCGTGCCGGCCGCCTTCGCCCGACGCGGGCACGAGCGCCATCACGCGAGCGCGCCGATCACCGTGGATGAGGCTGACGCGGCGCTTGCGGGACCCGGCACGGAGGGAGCGCAGGAGACCGCCGCCGGCCGATCTTCGATCGGTGGCGAGCTCTCCCTGCGACGCGGCGGGCACTTCGCGCTGTGGGTCGCAGGAATCATGCTCTCCGAGCAGACGCTCCTGAACGCCGCGGTGCTGACTGTCTACGCCACCTCGAACCAGTCGCTTGCCGGGATCGTGTTCAACGTGATGCTGATCTCACGCGCCCCACTGCAGCTGTTCCAGGCGATTCAGACCTCGTTGCTGCCCCATCTCACAGGTCTCGAGACCAAGGAGGGGCACGCGGCGTTCGCCCGCGCGATCCATATCACCGTGCTCGCGATCATCGCCTTCGCCGCCGCCGTGGCCCTCGGTCTGCTGATAGTCGGTCCCTTCGTGATGAGTCGCCTGTTCGGGCAGCACTACGCCTATAACCGCTTCGGCCTCGCCGTGATCGGCCTCGGCATGGGCATGCACCTAGCATCCGGGGCGCTCAACCAGGCCGCGCTTGCTCGCAACCGCGCACGTGCCGCCGCGACCTGCTGGCTGATCGCCGCCGTTGTGTTCCTTGCCTGGATGTTCATTCCAGCCATCAGCGAACAGGTGCTGCGCGCAGAGATTGGTTACGCCGGTGCCACTGCACTGCTCGCGCTGCTGCTGTGGACGCTCTATCGCCAGGGTTCGCGATCGACCGGTCGCAGCGTGGCTCAATCCGCGCCTGCCGCGCGCGCGATCGCGCGATAGGCCTCACCGGGATCGTTGCTGGCGAAAATCGCCGAGCCCGCCACGAACACGCTCGCGCCGGCCGCTCTGCATTCAGGGGCGGTCGCGGTGTCGATGCCGCCGTCCACTTGCACCGCCACATGCGTGCCGACGATCGCCCTGACCCGCTCGATCTTGTCCGGCGAATGCACAATGAACGGCTGGCCGCCCCAGCCCGGGTTGACGGTCATGCACAGCGCTATGTCGATAGCGCCCGCCACCTCGGCCAGCGCTCCGACCGGCGTGGCGGGATTGATCGCCACGCCCACACTCGCCCCCCGCTCCCGCAACAGCCCGGCGGTGTAGGAGACGTGCGGGGTGGCCTCAGCGTGAAACGTGACGCTGTCCGCGCCGGCCTGCACGAACTCGCCGACGTGGCGCTCGGGACGCTCGATCATCAGGTGCACATCGAGCACCGCTCCCACCGCGTGCGTCTGCTCGCGCAGCGCGGCGACGACGAGCGGTCCCACTGTGATCGGCGGCACGAAGTGCCCATCCATCACATCGACGTGGATCACCCGCGCGCCCGCGTCCAGCACCTCCGCGACTTGCTCGCGCAAGCGGGCGAAGTCCGCGGACAGGATCGACGGCGCCACCCGCACGCCTTGCAGCAGCTCTCTCACGGACTCACTCATATGGGTTGCAACATACTGTCGCCGCAGTTGTTGCACTTCAGGATCGCCGTGGAGGACATGCGCACGATCGTCGAATGCTCGCCGCAGTTCGGACACACCGAGGTCAGCTCGAAGCGGCGCAGGCAGTACACGCAGCGGTAGCGCCCGGGCAGGTTCGTCGGGCGCAGCCACGGCTCGCCACAGTGCGGGCAGCGCGGGCCGAGCTCGACCGGGGCTTTTGCGGACTTCTCCGCCTCGCCGGCCACGACCTCAGCCCGCTCGGCGCAGCCGCGCGATGAAGAAGCCCGCGGTACGATCGCGATGGGGCAGGGTCAGCACGGTCTGGGGCGCGCCTGGTGAGGGGTGTCGGAGGGCAGGCAGCTCGACGGCGAGGTCATCGAGTGCGAAGTCAGGGTGGGCTTTCAGGAATCCGGCGATCCGGAGCTCGTTCTCGGTCGGGGAGATCGTGCACGTAGAGTAGACCAGCACGCCGCCCGGACGGAGCGCCCGGGCGCCCGCTGCGAGAATCCTCGCCTGCTCGCGCTCGAGCTCCTCGAGGCGCGATCGCTCCATCCGCCAGCGCAGATCGGGGCGTGCTTGCAGCGTCCCCAGTCCCGAGCACGGCGGGTCCACCAGCACACGGTCATACACCGCCCCCTCCGGTCGGGCTTGGGCGGCGTCCGCCAGCTCGACGCGTACGCTGTGGGCGCCCAGCCGCTTCGCGGTGCGCACGAGCGCGCCGGCGCGCCGGCGGTCGCGCTCGACCGCCACGACCTCGCCCGCCCCGCCCATCAGCGCGGCGAGGTGCGTGCTCTTGCCGCCCGGCGCGGCGCACAGGTCGAGCACCAGCTCGTTCGCCTGGGGCGCCAGCACGCGCGCGACGAGCATCGCCGCGCGCGACTGCGCCAGAAACGCCCCCTCTCTCCAGAGCGGCGAATCGTGGACGTCGAATGCCTCCTCCAGCACAAGCGCCTCGGGCACATCGGGATCGGCGTGCGTACGCACCGGGAGCTCTCGTGCCAGCGTGAACGCATCGGTGAGGAGCGTGTTTGCGCGCAGCGCCACCTCCCCCGGCTCGTTGTCGTAGGCCATCAGCGCCCGAGCATCCTCGGCGCCGAGCTCTCGCCACCACAGGCGCGCGATCCACTCCGGGTGCGAGTGCTTGACGGCGGCCTGCTCGGGCGTCGCATCGGTCATCGCGCCCAGCAGCGCGTCCGCTCCCTCGCGCCCGGCCCGGCGCAGCGCGGCGTTGACGAGCCCGTGGCCGGCGCGCGCGTTCATCTTGGCGAGCTCGACGGCGTCGGCGACGACCGCGTAGTCGGGGGCGCCATCCAGGTAGAGGAGCTCATACAGCCCGAGCCGCAGCGCCGCCAGCAGCGGCGGGTCCAGCCGCGCGACGGGTCGCTCGGCGAGCCCTTCGATCAGGCGATCGAGCGTGCTCCTGCGCTGAACCGCGCCGTAGGCCAGACGCATGGCCAGCGCGCGCTCGCGCGGAGTCAGCGCCCGGGACTCGGCGTGCAGGGCCTGGTCGGCGTAGGCGCCGTGCTCGAACACGCGGCGCAGGACCGCATACGCGCAGACGCGGGCTTCAGAGGGCATGTCCGCGCAGGTAGGCGCCTGCGTCCATCGGGCGACCGCCCGGTGGTTGCACACGCACCAGTTCGAGGGCTCCTCGCGCCGTGCCGTACAGCAGCCGCTCGCCGTCCGCAGCAGCGAGCCCCCCGACCGGCGGCGCGTGCACCGGCGGGTCGACAGCGACCCGGGCCGTGTGCACACTCAGCAGCCCTCCGCCGGCGCGCTGAAGACGCGCGCCGATGTGGGGGTGCAGCGCCCTGACGATCCGCTCCAGCTCCTCCGCGGATCGCGCTGGATCCAGCAGGCGGTCCTCGGGGACGATCTTCTCGGCATACGTCACACCGGCCTCGCCCTGCTCGACAAACGGGGGTGGCTCCCCGCGCGCGGTCAGGTCGAGCACGCGCACGATCAGTTCCCCGCCGAGCGACTGCAGACGCTCGGCGAGCGAGCCGTAGGAGTCGTGCGGGTCGATCGGGATCGCCTCGGCCAGGCACACCGGTCCACTGTCCAGGCCGGCTGTGAGGCGCATGATCGAGACGCCCGTCTGTGCGTCGCCGGCCATGATCGCGCGCTCGACCGGCGCGGCGCCACGCCAGCGCGGCAGCAGCGACGGGTGTACGTTCAGCAGCTCGTGCTCGGACAGCAGCGGCTCCTTGATCAGAGCGCCGAACGCGCACACGATCGCGACATCCGGCTGCGTGCGTGCGATCAGCGCGCGGGCGGAGAGTGCGTTGACGCTGGCGGGCTGCTCGACCTCGATTTTCAACTCCCGCGCGACGTCCGCCACGGGCGGAGCGCCGAGCCTACGTCCACGCCCGCGCGGGCGGTCCGGGCGCGTCAGGACCAGCGCCGGGCGGTACTCGCTCGCCGCCAGTCGCTCCAACACAGCGGCGGCGAACGACGATGTGCCGAGGAACACCGTGCGCATGACCTCACCTGCTCCCCACGCGGCGCGAAGGCGCCGCTACGCGGGGCTCGTCTCGGCAACGACCGCGCGCGCCGGCCGGGTCTCGGGCGTGACGCCCTCACGCGCTTCGCGCAGGGATCGCATCGCCTCGCGGCGCGCCTCGCGCGAGATGCGGTCGAGGATCAGGATGCCGTCGAGGTGGTCGACCTCGTGCTGGATCACGCGCGCCTGGAGCCCCTCGGCCTCGACGAGCGTCTCCTGTCCGTACGCGTCGCGCGCGCGGACGCGAACGCGCGCCGGGCGTTCCACCTCGACGTGCACGCCGGGGATGCTCAGACACCCCTCTTCGGCGCTCTCCAGCTCGTCGCTGCGCCACTCGATCACGGGGTTCACGAGCGCCGCGATCGGATCGTCGGCGTAGGCGCGATACACGAGCACTCGGTTCAGGATCCCCACCTGGTTGGCCGCCAGCCCCACGCCGAGCGCGTCGCTCATCAGCGCGCCCATGCGCTCGATCTCCGCTCGCAGCGCATCGTCGAAGCGATCGACCGCGACCGCGGTGGCGCGCAGCACCGGATCGCCCAGCTTGCGCACGCGCGCCAGCGCCGCGTCGCGGCGGACGCGCGTCTGCTCGTCGAGCTCCGCGACCGCGGGCGCGCCGGGCTCGCGCTCGACCTCTACGTCTTCCTCGGCACCGCTCATCCCGCGATTCTAGTGCCGCGACACGCTATCTCAGCCTCTTGGGGTTCACCACGAATGACTGCACGTCCGACGCCGGGGCCCCGCCCGCGAAGGCCTGGAAGGTCAGCGTCGCCGTGACCGGCAAACCCTTCTTCTTCTTGCGAGCGTTTCTCAGCGCCTTCAACCCGGCGGCGCTTGGCTTGACCGTGAGCATCGTCGTGCCGGGAGCGGCCACGACCTGGCTGCCCTTGGCGAACACGATCGACGCGGGAAGGCACCTGCCGCCGAGCCTGATCCGGCCGCGCTTGCAGTGCCCGGTCCTGGCCGCGAACACTCCGAACTTCCCGTTCGCGAACGTCAGCACCCAGCTGAGCGTCCCGGAATGATTGACGGACACCTGGAAGGTGACCGCGCTCATCGTGGGGTTCACCGTCGTCTTGCCCACGCTGAAGTTGCTGTTGGGCATCGTCGTCACGACTGGGCTCTGTCCGCTGCCGGACGTGAGTTCGGACGGGAGCCTGGGTGTCGGAACAGACGCGATGAAGGGTTCGCTCGCGACCGCGAACGACTGCTGGGTCGGTGGCGCCGGTTCGTATTCTTCGTCGCCGAGCTGGCTGGCGTCGATCGTGCATGTCCCCGCCGCGATGAAGCTCACCGTCGAACCGGCGACCGAACACACAGAAGGGGTACCCGAGGAGAAGGACACGGCCAGCCCGGAGGTGGCCGCGGCAGTCACGGTATACGTGGAGCCGCCGACCGTCGCCGCGCCCGGCGCGGTCGAGGTGAACGAGACCGTCTGGGATGCCTTGGCCACCGCGAACGACTGCGGCACTTCGGGCGCAGCCGCGAATTCTTCGTTGCCCGCCTGATCGGCGTTGATCGTGCATGTTCCCCCCGCTATGAAGCTCACGGTCGAACCGGCGACCGAACACACGGATGAGGTCTCCGAGGAGAAGGACACGGCCAGCCCCGAGGAAGCCGTGGCAGTCACGGTATACGTGGAGCCGCCGACCGTCGCCGCGCCCGGCGCGGTCGAGGTGAACGAGACCGTCTGCGCGGACTTGACGGTAACAACGTGTTCGACCGGAGCGGCCGTCGAGCCCGTGAGTTCGTCCGTGGGGGTCATCTTGACCGTGTATTTGCCCCGCGCTTTATATTCGTGACTGGGCGATCGGCCGTTGCCCGCTTTACCGTCACCGAAGTCCCAGGCGAAGGCTGTCTGGCCGTATGGGTCTGTGGCTTTGGCTTCGAAGTTGACGACCGAGCCGACGATCGTCGATTCGGCCGCGGGTGTGAACCCGGCCGCGGTTATCGGCAGCGGCTTCATCAGGCAGGCTTTGCCCGTGTTGTCCCACTCGCTCTGCACGTAGTAGTGGTCGCCGGCGATCGACTGGTCGAAGAGCGTGCCACTCGCGCCGGTGCCTCCCAGCTCCGGCAGGAAGGCGTTCGGGTCTTCGCCGGGTTCGGGGCCGCTGCCTGTGGCATTGCACTTGTCACCAATCTCCTGGCTGTGGGCGCTTTCCCACCATCCGTTGCCGAGCGGGTCGGTTGCCGCCTCGATGTACTCGTGGCTTGTGTACTTCAGCGCCACATCGGCATACCTCGTGGCTTCATCGGTTCCCGTCGTGTCGCCGTTTGGGTTCTGGATTTCTGCGTTTTCGTCAGACTGACATTCCTTGGCAAAGCCGCTGTCGAGAAGCGAGAAGGGGATGTCGGAGTAGATGATCTCGTTCGCCGTTCCGCCTTTGATGCTGCCGTGGTAGGCACAGTAGAAGTTGTTTGAGCAGGGATGGATTTTCACGAACACTCCGGGTTTTACTTCTACTTCTTCTTCAGGCAGACACGTCACTACTTTGTGTGGAAACAGCACAAAGTATTGCTGCGTCGGACCGGTCGGAAGACTTTCTTTCGTGATATAGGCGACGAGCTCGGTCTTGAGCGCTGCATCCGTGATGCAGTTCGTATAGAAGGCCGATTTGTCTCCTTCGTTGGGAATCGTGCACGTGTTCGCACCGTAGGGGTCGCCGTCAGTCGCTTCCGTTGCAAAGGTCGAGCTGTACAGCGCATGGCCGGTGCCGTCGGTGTACTGGCCGGCTACCCCAAACACGTTGCCGGCCAGGCCGCTGTCGTGGGCGACGTCGGTGAAGAATTTGTGGACGATTTCCTTTGTCTTCGCGGTGAAGCTCCCGCTCGGGTCCCAGTAGATGATGTGTGTGGTGACGCTGTGCATGACCGGACCGCCATGGCTGGCCAACTGCCCGGCTTTGTCGTAGGGGAGCGGGCTGGCCGTCGAGACGCCGGATGCATGCTGAGCGCGCTTCACGCCGGCGAGACCCGCCGCGTTCACGTCCTTGATCGGCGTCACGCCATATGCGCTGCCGCCGATCCTCGCGACAACGGCGCCGGCGGAAGCAGCGCCGAGCGCCATCGCGAGCGTGAGCACGCCCAGCACGAGCGCCGTCGCCGCCCCTCGCCATCCGTGACTATGAGAACTCTCGGTCTGCCATCCGTGGGCGGCCACATCGTCCCCTGTACTGTGATTGTCCTGCGGTTTCTTACAGTGTGACTCTAACGGCTCGCTGAAATCTTGTTTACACACCGGTGATGGCATCGGCATCGAGCGCGGGTATCTTTACTGCGGATCGACGTCGACGCCGAAGCTTACGCCCTTGTGGCCGCCGGCACGCGCCAGGTCCTGCACGGCCGCGCCGACGGCGCGCACGGCGGGACGGCGCTCGGACGCCTTGACTATGAGCACCTGACGCTCCTGTCCACGCAGCTTGAAGAGGGCGGCCGGTCCCAGAGCGCTCGCGCTTGCAGCCAGTTCGCCGCGCAACCGCTCCGCCAGGGCGCCGGCGGCCGCGCGCGCGGGAGCGCTCTGCGGGGCGGCGCAGACGACCCTGATCAGGTGTGAGAACGGCGGGTAGCGGAGCGCTTCGCGCCGCTGCAGCTCGCCCGCGAGGAAGCCGTCGCTGTCGTGGCGCGAGGCGTGCTCGATCGCGCGGGCTTCGGGCGCGATCGTCTGCACGAGCACGCGGCCATCGGCGCCGCGCCCGACACGCCCGGCGAGCTGGGCGATCAGCGCAAACGTGCGCTCCTCGGCGCGGAAGTCGGGGAAGCGCAGGGTGGCGTCGGCGTCGAGCACGACGCCCAGCGTCACGTCGGGGAAGTCGTGGCCCTTGGCGACCATCTGCGTGCCGATCAGCACGCCCGCCTCGGCCGCCTCGAAGCGGCGCAGCAACGCGGCGATGCTCCCATCCGCGCCAACGGTGTCCGCGTCGAGACGCAGGACGGGAAAGCGGTCGTCGTCGCCGTCGAGCGCGGCGGCGAGATCGTGCTGGACGCGCTCGGTGCCGGCGCCGTGGCGGGCGACGGAGATCGAGCCGCACTGCGCGCAGCGTTCGGGCGCGGGCTCGCGGTGGCCGCAGTGATGGCAGGCCACGTAACCGTCGCGCCGGTGCAGGACGAGCGCGACGTCGCATTCCGGACAGTTCCACACCCGTCCGCACGAGCGGCACGACAGGAAGTTCGACCAGCCGCGGCGGTTGAGCAGCACGATCGCCTTGCCGCGAGACTCACGCACCTGCGCGAGCGCCTGGACCGTCAGGGGGTGCAGACCGGCGCTCTGCTCACCGCGCATGTCGAGCACGTCGACCTGCGGCAGCGGACGCCCGTCCACGCGCGCGGGCAGGCGCAGCGGCGGCGAGGTCTGCGCCGGGCTCCCTGCGGTCGCGGCGCGGTGCACGCTCTCCGGGCGCGGGGTCGCGCTGCCGAGCAGCAGCAGCGCCCCGTTGCGGCGCGCGCGTTGCACTGCGACCTCGCGGGCGTCATAGCGGGGGTCGCCTTCGTGCTTGTAGGAGGCATCGTGCTCCTCGTCGACGACGATCAGGCCGAGCCGCTCGAGCGGCGCGAACACGGCCGAGCGGGGGCCGACGCACACGCGCGCCAGCCCGGTGCGCAGCCGCCGCCATTCCGCGTAGCGCTCTGCGGGGCGCAGGCGCGAGTGCAGCACCGCGACGGTCTCGCCGAAGCGTTCGGAGAAGCGCCCGACGATCTGCGGCGTCAGCGCGATCTCCGGGACGAGCACGATTGCGCCCCGCCCCTGCTCCAGGGCGCCAGCGGCTGCGCGCAGGTAGACCTCGGTCTTGCCCGAGCCAGTCACGCCCTGCAGCAGGCGCTGCTCGAAGCGCCGCGCCGCGAGCGCCTCTTCCAGCGAGCGGAGCGCCTGCTCCTGCGCGCAGGTGAGCGGCGGCGGCTGGGGCCGGCGAGCGCCGACCGGCAGGCGCTCGCCGCGAACGACGCTGCGGCGTTTGCGCCCGCTGAGCCTGCGCGCCGCGCCTGGGGGCAGCACGAGCGTCAACGCCCGCGCGATCGTCGAGCAGTACTCCGCTGCGATCCACTCGGCCAGTTCGACCAGCTCGACGGGCACGCCCAGCTCCAGGGCGCGCAGCGGCGCCAGCAGCTTCTCCTCGGCGACCGCGCTCTCCTCGGCGAGGCCGACGACGACTCCGAGCACGTGGCGGCGGGCGAACGGGACAACCAGCATCGAGCCGACGTCGACGATGCCGCCGCGGAGCTCCTCCGGCAGGCGGTAGTCAAACGGGCCGCGCAGGGCGCGGGCGGTCGTCAATGGCTCTACCTGAGCGATGGCGGACATCGGAAGCGAAGCCCGTGGTCTCCCAGGGCCGGGGACGGACGCGGGAGCGAATCCCCCGCTGCGCTTCTGACTGTAGACGGCCCGCCGGACCGCTCGGTGTTCTCGCGAGGTCAGAGCCAGCGTGCGCCAGGACGCATCAGAACGCGCCACAAGGGCCGGCTTTGCCGGCCCGACCTCGATCTACCACGGGGGGTGGTCGGGAGAGGGGCCTGCCCCCCTCCCGCTAGAGCCCGGCGGCGGCGCGCAGCGCCGAAGCCTTGTCGGTGCGCTCCCAGGTGAAGTCGTGGTCGTCGCGGCCGAAGTGACCGTAGGCGGCGGTCTTCTGGTAGATCGGCCGATGCAGTTTGAGCTCCTCGCGGAACGAGCCGGGGCGCAGGTCGAAGTGCTCGTCCACGAGCTGTGCGATCTGGGCGCGGCCGATCTGCTCGGTGCCGAACGTCTCGACCATCACCGACACGGGATGGGCGACGCCGATCGCGTAGGCGACCTGCACCTCGGCGCGGTCGGCGAGCCCGGCGGCGACGATGTTCTTGGCGACCCAGCGCGCCGCGTAGGCGGCGGAGCGATCGACCTTGGAGGGGTCCTTGCCGGAGAAGGCGCCACCGCCGTGACGGGCCATGCCGCCGTAGGTGTCGACGATGATCTTGCGCCCGGTCAGCCCGCAGTCGCCCATCGGTCCGCCGATCACGAACCGTCCCGTGGGGTTGACGAGGAAGTTCTTCAGCAGCTTGCTCTCGTCGTACAGGCCGCCGGGCAGCACCGGGCGCAGCACGTGCTCGAACAGGTCGGGCTTGATCAGCGCCTCCGCGTCGATGCCGTCGGCGTGCTGGGTGGAGATCAGGATCTTCTCGATCGCGACCGGCCGGCCGTCGCGGTAGCGGACGCTCACCTGGGTCTTGCCGTCGGGGCGCAGGTAGGGCAGCACCTCGCCCTTGCGCACCTCCGCCAGGCGCTTGGCGAGCTTGTGCGCGAGCGCGATCGGCAGCGGCATCAGCTCCTCGGTCTCGCGCGTGGCGTACCCGAACATCATGCCCTGGTCCCCGGCGCCGGCGACGTCGAGCTCGTCCTCGTCGGCGGGATCGTGGCGGGTCTCATACGCGGCATCGACGCCCTGGGCGATGTCGGGGGACTGCTTGTCGATCGCGTTGATAACCGCGCACGTGTCGCAGTCGAAGCCATAGGCGGCGTTGTCATAGCCGATTCGGCGGACCGTCTCGCGCGCGATCTGCTGGATGTCGACGTAGGTGTCGGTCGAGATCTCCCCCGAGACGACGATCAGCCCGGTGTTGACGAGCGTCTCGCAAGCCACGCGACCGTAGGGGTCGTCGCTCAGGACGGCGTCGAGCACGCCGTCCGATATCTGATCGGCGATCTTGTCCGGATGCCCCTCCGTGACGGACTCGGAGGTGAACAGGAACTCGTTGTCTGCGTGCTGGCTCATGGGCTCGGGTCGGCTCCGCGTTTCGTCGTTTGCGAGATCGATATAAAGTCGGGAGAGTCTATATATCCACGCTCACGCCACCGTTCATGGGTGGGCGCAGAGTCCGCGCCGGAGCTCTGCGGGCCGGGTCGAGTCCTCAGCGACCGGCGCGCGCGCGCCGTGCGGTGTCGGGCGCGCGCCCGCGCTCGCCCCGCTGGACGAAGTCGATGATCAGCGGCACACCGTCCATCGCGTAGCGCGCGCGCAGCCGGTTCTCCAGGAAGTAGGCGTAGTCGCGGGTCACGCGCGTGCGCGAGTTGACCTGGATCGCAAACCGTGGGGGACGCTCGCCGATCTGAGCCATGTAGATGAGCTTCAACCGATGCTGACCCGCTCCGCGGCGGGTGCCGACCGGCGGTTGGCGAGCCTGCACGGCCTCCGCCAGGAAGCGGTTGAGCTCGGGCGTGGGAATCCGCCCGGACATGCGATCGCCCAGCGCGATCGCCTCGCTCAGCAGGCGGCTCACGTGCCGGCCGGTCAGGGCGCTGGCGGTCAGCACGCGTGGGCGCAGCCGCAGCTTGGCGGCCACCCGCGCGCGCTCGTGCTCCAACGCATCCTCGTTCCCCTCGTACACGTCCCACTTGTTCAGCACGAGCGCGGTCGCGCAGCCCGACTTCATCGCCAGCTCGGCGATGCGCAGGTCCTGCGCGGTGACGCCGTCGCGGGCGTCGCACACGACCAGCGCCACGTCCGCCCGTTCGGCGGCGCGACGAGAGCGCAGCGAGGTGTAGTACTCGACCGAGTCGTCGACCTTCGCGGAGCGGCGGATGCCGGCCGTGTCGATCAGCGTGAGCTTGCGCCCGTCCACGACCAGGGGCGTATCGATCGCGTCGCGGGTGGTGCCCGCGAGATCGGAGACGATCGTGCGCTGCACGCCGAGAAAGCGGTTGACGAGCGAGGACTTGCCGACGTTGGGCCGTCCGATCACCGCCAACCGGACGGTGTCTTCCTCGGGCTCGGCCTCCCCCGCGGGCAACAGCGCCACGATCCGGTCGAGCAGATCGCCCGAGCCCAGGCCCTGCGCGGCGGATACCGCCAGCGGCTCGCCCAGCCCGAGGCGGTGAAACTCGGCCGCCTGAGGGATGTCGCCGACGCCGTCGCACTTGTTGGCCGCGACGATGCTCGGAACCGGCGAGCGGCGCAGCAGGTCAGCCATCTCCTCGTCGCCCGGCCTGACACCGGCGCGCGCGTCGACGACCAGCACCGCCACCTGCGCGTCCGCGAGCCCCGCGCGGGCCTGATCGCGAATCGAGCCCGCCAGGGGGTCCTCGTCCGCGAAGTCCACTCCGCCCGTGTCGATCAATGTGAACCGGCGCCCGTTCCACTCGCAGTCGAGCTCCTTGCGGTCGCGCGTGACGCCGGGACGCTCGTGCACGACCGCCTCGCGCGTGCCCGTGAGGCGGTTGATCAGCGAGGACTTGCCCACGTTGGGATAGCCGACGATGGCGACCTTCAGCATTGGGCCAGTATGCCCACGATGCGCTCGACCACCTGTTCCAGCGTGAGTCCGGTCGTGTCCAGCGCCACGGCGTCCGGCGCCGCCTGGAGCGTGCTGCGCCCGAGCGTGGAGTCGCGCTCGTCGCGCAGGGCCTGCTCGATGAGCAGCGCCTCGGGGTCTGCGTCAAGCTCAATGGCTCTGCGCCGCGCGCGCTCTTTGGGGCTCGCCGTCAGGAAGATCTTCAGCTCGGCGTCGGGCGCCACCACCGTGCCGATGTCGCGGCCCTCGGCAACCCAGTCGCCGGTCGCGATCAGCTCGCGCTGCTTGGCCACGAGCGCGGCGCGCACATCCGGATCGGTGGCGAGGAGGGAGGCGGCCTCGGAGACCTCGGGCGTGCGGATCTCCTCGCTCACGTCGCGCCCATCCAGCAGCACACGGCTGGGCGCGCCATCGGTGCCGTTGGCGAGAAAGTCGATCACTACGGTGCCCGCCAGGTCGCCGAGCGCGTCCGACAGTCGCGACACGCTCCCCCCTCCCGCTTGCAGAGCGGCAAGCGCCACGCAGCGATACATCGCACCACTGTCCAGGTATGTGTAACCGAGCCGGTCCGCGAGCGCGCGGGCGACCGTCGACTTGCCCGCGCCGGCGGGCCCGTCGATCGCTATGAGCATCGTCCGGGGGGGCGTTCACGCGCCGCGCGGAGGCCGGCGACGGCGACGGCGGGGCTCGCGCGGCGGCGGCGAGCGCGGCGGTTCACGAGCACAGCCCCGCCAGGTCCTCCACGAAGCGCGGATAGGATACGGTCGCCGCCTCGATCCCGAGGACCTCGACCCCCTCGCGCGAGGCGAGGCCGGCGACGGCGCCCATCATCGCCATGCGGTGGTCGCCGCGCGCGTCGAGCACGCCGCCGTGCAGGCCGCCCGTGCCGCGCACGGCAAAGCCGTCGCTCCTCGCGTCGATATCCGCGCCGAGAGCGCGCAGCCCCTCGACCACGCCGGCGATGCGGTCTGACTCCTTCATGCGCAGCTCCTGGGCTCCGCGCACGATCGTCTCGCCCTCTGCGTAGCAGCCGAGCAGCGCGACGAGCGGGAGCTCGTCGATCGCCAGCGGCACCTCCTCGGCCTCGACCTCCGTCGCCTCCAGCGCGCCGTGGGCGACGTCGAGGTCGCTGACGGGCTCGTGCGCGGACAGCTCGCCGGTCTCGGGCTCGAGGTCGCCGAGCACGATCCCGCGCATGCGGCGCACGATGCGCAGGAAGCCGGTGCGCGTCCAGTTGACGCCGACGTCGCGCAGCAAGAGGCGCGAGCCGGGCACGAGCACGCCCGCGGCCACCAGGAAGGCGGCCGAGCTGGGATCGCCGGGGACGCGCACCCGGTCGAGGATCAGCTCGTCGGCGTTGACGACGGTGACGTGGCGACCGTTGCGGTGGATGTTGACGCCGGCGCGCAGGAGCATCCGCTCGGTGTGATCGCGGCTGCGCTCGGGCTCGCCGACGGTCGTGGCGCCGTCCGCGGCGAGCGCCGCGAACAGGACGCACGACTTGACCTGGGCGCTGGCCACCGGCAGCTCGCAGGAGATCGCGCGCAGGCGCGCGCCGCGTACCGTCAGCGGCGGAAAGCGCCCGTCTCTGATATCCAGCTCGGCGCCCATCTGGCGCAGCGGGACGGCGATGCGATCGACCGGCCGGCGGCGAATCGAGGCATCGCCGTCGAGCGTGAACGAGCGGCCCTCCTGTGCCGCCAGCCAGCCGGGCAGCAGGCGCATCAGCGTGCCGGCGTTGCCGACGTCGATGGTCCCGTCGGGCTCGCGCGCCTCGCGCAGGCCGGTGCCGCGAATCGTGGTCTGCCCGTCACGGATCTCCACGAGCGCGCCGAGCGCGCGCACTGCTCGAAGCGTCGAGGATGTATCGGCGGCGTGCAGGTAGTTCTCGATCCGCACGGGCTCGCAGGCCATCGCCCCGAGCAGCGCGGCGCGGTGGGAGATCGCCTTGTCCGCCGGGGCGCGCAGCTCGCCGGCGAGCCCGCTGGACGGCTCGAAGCGCAGGTTCATAGGGTCGAACCCTACGAGTCTGCTCGCAACAGCGTCTCGCGCTCGGTCAGCGCTCGCTCGTTCCAGTCGCGCAGGGCCTGCGCGTCGCCCGCCTGCAGGTCGGCGCGGACCTGGGCCAGCCGTCCTGCGAGCTCGTCGATCGCCTCGACGAGGGCGTCGCGATTGGCGAGGTAGATGTCCGTCCAGATCGCGCTGTTGGCGCCGGCCACCCTGATCGCGTCGCGCAGGCTGGGGCCGGCCGTCGGGGGAGAGCCCTCGCGCTGAAACGCGCCGGCGGCTTGGGCGGCGAGCGCGTTGGCGAGCACGTGGGGAAGGTGCGAGATGCAGGCCATCAGATGGTCGTGGGCGCCGGCGTCCACCGCCTGCGCGCGGGCGCCGAGACGCTCGATCAGGCGCCGCAGCCGCTCGTACAACGCCGGGTCGCAGACGGGAGTCGGCGTGAGATACCAGATGGCGCCCGCGAACAGATCCTCGCGGGCGCTTTCAACGCCGGCCGTCTCGGCGCCGGCGAGCGGATGACCGCCGACGAAGCGCCGATCGCAGCGGGCGTCCTCGAGGGCCAGCTTGGTGGAGCCGACGTCGCTGATGACGCAGTCCGGCCCGGCGCCGGCGAGCGCCTCGGACACGGCCCGCGCGAGCGCGCTGAGCGGCGCCGCGGCGAACACCACCTCGGCATCGGCGACGGCGGTGGCGACATCGGGCGCCGATCGATCGATCGCCCCGCGCTCGAGCGCCGTCGCGCACGCCGCGGGATCGGGGTCGTACCCGCACACGCACGCACCCACGCGAGCGCGCGCGGCCAGGCCGATGGACCCACCGATCAGCCCCACCCCCAGGACCGCGATCTTCACGGCACGCCGAGGACCGACGCCAGGCCGCCGAGGACCAACGCCGGGATGCCGATAGCCGACGCCATCACGCCGCGCTGAGCGCCTTGCCCGCGAATTCGGCGGTGCGCCGCACCGCGGCGGCGTACTCGTCGAAGGTGTCGGCAAGCAGCGCCTGCGGCCCGTCGCAGACGGCCTCGTCGGGGTTGGGGTGCACCTCCACGATGATGCCGTCGGCCCCGGCGGCGGCGGCGGCGAGCGACAGCGGCAGCACCAGATCGCGCCGGCCGGCGGCATGGCTGGGGTCGACGATCACCGGCAGGTGCGAGAGTTCCTTGAGGATCGGCACCGCCATGATGTCGAGAGTGACGCGGCGGTGGTCGGTCTCGAACGTGCGGATGCCGCGCTCGCACAGCATCACGCTGGGGTTGCCCTCCTTGAGGATGTACTCGGCGGCCATCAACAGCTCGTCGAGCGTCGAGGAGAGCCCGCGCTTGAGCAGCGCCGGACACCCCGAGCGTCCGATCTCGGTGAGCAGCGGAAAGTTGGCCATGTTGCGCGCGCCGATCTGGATCACGTCGGCGACTGAAAGCACGTCGTCGATGTCGCGCAGGTCCATCAGCTCGGTGACGATCGGCAGGCCCGTCTCGGCCTTGGCCTCGGCGAGCAGGCGCAGCCCCTCGACGCCGAGGCCCTGAAAGGCGTAGGGCGAGGTGCGCGGCTTGTAGGCGCCGCCGCGCAAAAGCGAAACGCCCGCGTCGCGCACGACGCGCGCGGTCGTGAGCGTCTGCTCGCGCGATTCGACCGTGCAGGGACCGGCGATCAGGGCGAAGTGCTCGCCGCCGATCTTGCGCCCCTGGATGTCGAGCACGGTGCGCTCGCCGTGGCGGATCTGCTCGGAGGCGAGCTTGTAGGGCTTGAGGATCGGCAGCACCCGGTCGACCCCGGGCTGTCCCTCGAGGCCGAGGCTTTCGATGTTGACGTCCTGCTCGACGTCGCCGATCGCACCGATCACGGTCAGGCGAGCGCCCTCGATCGGGTGGGCGAGCGCGCCGGCTCGCTCGATCTTCTCAATGACCGCGCCGATCTCCTCGGGGGTCGCGGTCTCCTTCATGACGATCATCATCGATTCATCCTTTCACGTACGCCTGGAGTGTTACGCACCGACCGTGTGAGCTGGCGTTGGGCACGCCGTGTGAGGCGCTCGGTCCGGACGCCGGACCTGTGCGGCCGTCTGCACCCGCTCTCACGCACGGGCAGGCCGAAGCGCCTAGATAAATCGCCAGGCGTAATAGGCGCAGGACGACGACCACGCGGTGAGGGCGCTGGATGTGCAACCGGATGTACGAACCGTCGCGGTCATAGCCGTCTCGGTTCGTTGTAGCAGACCGGCATGTTTCCGTCCAGCGGCGAGAGACGGCGCTCTCGGTCTCAGACGACCTCGCTCAGCGCCGCCAGGAACCGCGCGTTGTCCTCGGGCGTGCCATAGGTGACGCGCAGCGCCGGCGTCTCGCTGCCCAGGGCGCCACCGCCACGAACGAGCACACCGTGGTCCTCCAACCCGCGCATGAGGAGCGCCTCGTCGCGCTCGCCGAGGTCGATCCAACAGAAGTTCGCCTGCGAGTCAGCCACTCCCAAGCCGAGGGCGCTCAGACCCTCGCCGACGGAGATGCGCTCTGCGACCGTGTGAGTGACGCGCTCGAGCACCGCGTCCTGATGGGCCAGCGCCTCGACCGCGGCGGCCTGGGCGAGCGCGTTGCAGAAGAACGGCTGGCGCACCTGGTCGAGCGCGCGAGGCAACTCCTGTGAGCCGCACAGCGCGAAGCCGACGCGCAGCCCGCAGAGGCCGTAGACCTTGGAGAACGTGCGCAGCAGCACGAGGTTGGGGTGGCGATCGAGCAGCTCGATCGAGGCGTCGGGGTCGCCGAGCAGGTTGAACTCGCAGTAGGCCTCGTCGACGATCACGCACACGTGCGGCGGGACCTCGACCATGAACGCGGCGATATCGGCCGTTGGGAGCGCGGTGGAGGTGGGGTTGTTGGGGTTGCACACGATCGCCAGGCGCGTGGCGACGGTGATCTCCGCCAGCATCGCCCGCAGGTCGTGGCGCTGGGCGGAGTCGAGCGGGACGACGATCGCGCGCGCGCCGGAGGCCGCCGAGAGGTGGGGATAGACCGAGAAGGACGGCCAGGCGTATACGAGCTCCGCGCCGGGCTCCAGCAGCGCCTCGCCGGCCGCGAGCAGGATGTCGCAGGAGCCGTTGCCGATCGCGATGCGCGAGCTCGGCACTTCATAGCGATCGGACAGCCGCTCGCGCAGGATCGAGTTGGAGGGGTCGGGGTAGCGGTTGAGGGTGCAGAGCGCGCGGTCGATCGCCTCGCGCACCGCCGGCAGCGGCGGGTAGGGCGACTCGTTGCTCGCCAGCCGCACGAGCGGCGTCGCCTGCTCGGCGTAGCCGCCGGCGGCGGGATAGACGGGGATACGACGGATGCGCTGCGCGAACTCGATGGGCATGGTCGGCTCATTGTGACGAACCGCCGCCGGCGAGCCCGACGGGGCCAGGCCGGTCGATGGCTACTGCGCCGCCAGTAAGTCCGCGCGCAGCTCGGCGGCGTCGCCGAGATAGACGTGCCTGGACTCGTGACCGTCCTCGGCGTAGTAATGGATCAGCACCCTGATCACACGCGGCATTGCCCGTGGCACAGGAATCTCCCGCGAGCACAGCAACGGCACCCGCTCGAACCCCAGTGCCCGCGCCGCCACGGCGGGGAACTCGGCGTTGAGATCGTTTGTAGCGGTGAATATGCAGCTGACGACCTGCTCGGGCGTGAGCGAGTTGCGCTCCATGATCGCGCTCATCAGCGCGGTCGTCGAGTCCAGGATCTCCTGGGCGTCGTTTCGCGGCACGCTCGTGGCGCCGCGCAGGGCGAACAGTCGCATGGCGGCGATTCTAAGCGGGAGGGGGGCAAGCCCCCCTCCCGACCACCCCCCGCAGTGGTACACGAGCGTCGGGTCGGCAAAAGCCGGCCCTTGCGGCAAAGATCAACGCTGCCGGCATCGGTGCCGGCGAAACTGCCGGCTTGAGTCACAAAGACCGGGCTCGTTTGCCGGATGGTCTGCTCGTAGCCGTGCGCAACCGTGCGATCTCCGCCGCGCCCAGCCGGCGATGGGCGCCGGGCGCGAGCTCGTCCAGGCGCAACGGCCCGAAGGCGATGCGCTGCAGGGCGAGCACGGGATGGCCGACGGCCTCGCACATGCGCCGCACCTGCCGGTTGCGGCCCTCGTGGATCGTCAGCTCGAGCACGTCCGGCTCGATCCGGCGCACCCGGGCGGGGGCGGTGACCCCATCCTCCAGCTCGACGCCGCTGCGCAGCGCCCGCACCGCGCCCTCTCCCACGCGCCCGCCGCCGACGCGCGCGAGGTACGTCTTGGGCACCTCATACCGGGGGTGCGTCAGCCGATGGGCGAGCGCGCCGTCGTTCGTGAGCAGGATCAGCCCGCTGCTGTCCGCGTCCAGGCGTCCGACGGGATACAGACGCAGCTCATCTGCGGGCACGAGCTCGACGACCGTCGCGCGTGCGTGCGTGTCGCGCGCGGTGGAAACCACGCCGAGCGGCTTGTTCACCGCGTACACGACCCGCTGCTCCGGGCCCGACACCACGTCGCCGTCGACCTCGACCCGATCGCCCTCCCCCACGTCCCGCGCTGGGTCGGTCACGACCTCGCCGCCCACCGCCACGCGCCCCTGCGCGATCAGCCGCTCGGCCGCGCGCCGCGAGGCGATACCGGCGTGGGCGAGATGCTTCGCCAGGCGCATCGGGGTTCTTGCGGACCCTTACTCCGGCGTGGGTCCACCCCCGGCCCGAGCCTCCCCCGCGCGCAGCAGTCGCTCGCGCAGCGCGGCCTGCTCCTCGGGCGTGGGGTCCCAGCGCGCCACGTCAGGCAGCTCCTGCAGGGAGCGCAGTCCGAACAGCTTCAGGAACAGCGTGCTCGTGCGGTAGGTGACGGCGCCGAACTGCGAGCGGCCCGCCTCCTCGATCAGGCCGCGCTCGAGCAGGGTGGTCGCGGCCGAGTCGGCGCTGACGCCGCGGATGCGGGTGATCTCGGGTCGCGAGACGGGCTGCAGGTAGGCGACGATCGCCAGCGTCTCGGCCTGCGCGGGAGTGAGCGCGGCGGTGCGCGGGCGGCTGAACAGGCGTCTGGCGGCGTCCTCGGTGGTTGGATCTGTCGCGAACGTATAGCCGCCGGCGAGCTCGCGCAGCACGATCCCGCGCGTCCCGGGCACGTAGCGCCCCGCGAGCACGCCGAGCGCCGCCCGCGTGTCGGGCTCGCCGGCCTGGGCGGCTTCGGCCAGCTCGATCGCGCTCAGCGGATCGGGCGAGAGGAACAGGAGCGCCTCGAGCGTGCTCGCCAGCTCCTGCTCACCACCCACCGGGCCCGCGTGCGCGCGGATAGTTGCCTCACCTTCCGCGTCTGCCACGGGCGCCCCGCGGGCGGTGGTGTGCATCTCCGTGTCCATCACGCCTATCCTGCCACGACCGCGACCGATCGGGGATCGAGATGCTGGACGATCGGAGATCCCATTCGCTCTCCGATCGGCCGATCGGAGAGCGTGGCGGGCTGAGCGCCGGCGGCCTCGATCGCGATCTCGCCGAAGCTCTCCGGCTGGCGCCAGTCGACCTCGCCGCGCTTGTACAGCTCCAGCAGCGCGAACAACGTGACCGCGACCGTCATGCGATCGCCCCCGCTGACGGCCTCGTCGAAGCTGAACGATCCCCGGCGCAGCAGCCCGCGCAGGTGCGCCAGGCGCTCGGCGACGGTCACACGCTGGGCGGAGATGTGACGCAGGCCGATCGTCGGAGGCAGGCTCAGCAGCCGCCCGATAGCCTCGCCCAGCACGTCCGGGTTCTGAGACCCCTCCGCGGGCGCGAGCCCGGTGCGGCGCAGGTGTGCGGGCGCCGGCGCCTGCCGAAAGCGGGTCCCGTGCTCGTGCGCGAGCAGCTCCCGGAGGTGGCCCGCGGCGGAGCGGTAGCGGCGCGCGTCGAGCATTCGCGCGAGCAGCTCCTCGGCCGCCTCCTCGGGCGCCATCTCGAGCAGCTCCTCGTCGTCCTCGCCGGCGAGCATCAGCTTGGACTTGAGCTCCAGCAGCGCTGCGATCAGCACGATGAACTCGGTCGCGGTCTCCAGGTCGAGCTCGCCACGGGACTCCAGATGGTCGAGGTAGGAGAGCACGACGTCCGCGAGCGCCAGCTCGAGCAGATCGATCTCTTCGCGCAGGATCAGCGTCAGCAGCAGGTCGAACGGCCCGCTGAACACGTCCAGGTCGAGGTCGAGCGTGGCGATGGAGGTCATTTGGCTCGGGCTTGCATCCGATCGGCCCCGGCGGCGAGGGAGCGCGGGTGAAGCGAGGCGGACATCTCCTCGCCTGCAACCGTATTTGCACCTTCGGCGCTCATCCTCTCACCGTACCGATCAGCCCCGACGGGGCGCCCCTACGCCCATCCGCTCGCGCACGTCGGCGAGCGTGCCGGCGGCGATCTCGCGCGCGCGCGCCGCGCCGCCTGAGAGCACCGCCTCCAGCGCGTCCTCGTCAGCGCGCAGTTCGGCATAGCGTTCGCGCACGGGCGCGAGGTAGTCGACGACGGCCGCGGCGACGGCGGCCTTCAACTCGCCGTACCCGTGCGCGTCCGCCATCTCCGCCTCGATCTCCGCGGGCGCGGTCGCGCGCGCGACCGCCAGAATTTCGATCAGGTTGGACACGCCCGGCTTGTCCTGCGCTCGCCTGATCTCCGTACCGGAGTCTGTGACGGCGCTGCGGATCTTCTGTTCGATCGCGCGCGGCTCATCCAGCACGTACACGGTCCCCTGCTCGCTGGAGCCGGTGGTGGACATCTTGCGCGTGGGGTCCTGCAGATCCATGATCCGCGCGCCCACTTCGGGGATGCGGTGCTCGGGCACGACCAGCACCTGCTCGCCGTCGCCGAAGCGCGCGTTGAATCGTCGCGCCACGTCGCGCATCAGCTCCAGGTGCTCGCGCTGGTCCTCGCCCACCGGGACCTCGTCGGCGCGGTAGGCGAGCACATCGGCGGCCTGCAGCACGGGATACACCAGCAGCCCGGCCGACACCAGCTCGCGCTGGGCCGTCGACTTGTCGCGGAACTGGTGCATCCGCTGCAGCCTCCCGAGCTCGGTGACGCTGCACAAGAGCCAGCACAGCTCGGTGTGCTCCTGCACGTCGCCCTGCCTGAACAGGATGCACCGCTCCGGATCCAGGCCCGCGGCGAGCAGCAGCGCGGTCAGGTCGTACAGGCTCTCGCGCAGCCGGGTGGGCTCGTAGGGGACGGTGATCGCGTGCATGTCCACGATGCAGTACAGCGCCTGCCCGCGGTCCTGCCCGGCGACGTATTGGGAGATCGCGCCGATGTAGTTGCCCAGGTGCTTGCTCCCCGTGGGCTGGATGCCGGAGAAGATTCGCACTGCGACCCTAGAGCGCCTGCCGAATCACCGGCCGCTTGGCCGCCGCGACCTCGTCCAGGCGCCTGACCGGGGTGGTGTAGGGGGCGTTCTGCGCCACCTCCGGCCCCTCGGTGGCGGCCTCGCGCAGGATCTGAGCGATCGCCTCGGCGAACGCGTCGAGCGTCTCGCGCGTCTCGGTCTCGGTCGGCTCGACCATCAGCGCCTCCTCCACCAGCAGGGGGAAGTACACGGTCGGGGGATGGAACCCGTGGTCGAGCAGGCGCTTGGCGAGGTCGAGCGTCTTGAGCTTCAGCGCGCGCTTCATCGGCCCGCCCGAGAGCACGAACTCGTGCATGCACAGCTCTCCGTAGGCGAGCGGCAGGTGCTCGGCGACGATGTCCATCTCGCGTAGGCGCACCAGCAGGTAGTTGGCGTTCAGCACCGCGGTCTCCGAGGCGTCGCGCAGCCCGTCGGCGCCGAGCGAGCGGATGTAGGCGTAGGCGCGCACGAAGCATCCGTAGTTGCCGTGAAACCCGCGCAGCCGGCCGATCGTGCATGAGCCCGGCCCGTCGCCCGTTCCGTAGTCGAGGTCGAACACGGGTGTCGCAGGCGTCGCCCCGTTCGTCTTCGCGTCCTCGCGCCGGATGACGATCGGGGTCGGCAGGAACCGGGCGATCCGCTCGCTCACGGCGATCGGCCCCGACCCGGGGCCGCCGCCGCCGTGGGGCTGGGTGAAGGACTTGTGCAGGTTGAAGTGCACGATGTCGAACCCCATGTCGCCGGGGCGCGATACGCCCATGACGGCGTTGAGATTGGCGCCGTCGTAGTACAGCGTCGCGCCGACCTCGTGCACGACCTGAGCGATCTCCTCGATGTTGGGGTCGAACACGCCGAGCGTGTTGGGGTTGGTCAGCATCAGGCACGCCACGTCGCCGTCGGCGTGGGCGCGCAGGTCGTCGAGGTCGACCCCGCCCGCCGCGTCCGTTGCCAGCTTGACGACATCCAGGCCGGCCATCGTCACGGTCGCCGGGTTCGTCCCGTGCGCCGTGTCGGGTGTCAAGACCTTGCGACGAGTATGCGTCTCGCCGCGACTGTCGTGATATGCGCGAGTGAGCAGCAGGCCCGCGAGCTCGCCGTGCGATCCGGCCGAGGGCTGCAGCGAGACGTGCGGCAGGCCGGCGATCTCCGCGAGCGCGCCCTGCAGCCGCCACATCAGCTCCAGCGCGCCCTGCGCCCGCGCGGGGTCCTGCAGCGGGTGCAACCGCGCGTGTCCGGGCAGGGCGGCGGCGCGCTCGTGCAGGCGCGGGTTGTGCTTCATCGTGCACGATCCGAGCGGGTAGAAGCCCGAGTCCAGGTCGAAGTTGCGCTTGGAGATACCGACGTAGTGGCGCACGATCTCGGGCTCTGAGACCTCCGGCAGCCGCGGGGGCTCACTGCGGCGATAGCGCGCCGGCAGCAACCGCTCGGGATCGACTGCCGGGACGTCGAGCTCGGGGCACACGAACGCGCGCCTTCCAGGCGCGCCCTTCTCGAAGATCGTCCGTGCGCCGTCGCGCTGCTGCGGCGTCTCGGTTTTCACACGTCGCTCCCGCACGGGTGCGCAGGGCAAGCTGGGCCAGGGGATGCGAGGGAGCGCGTTGGCGTACTCGGTACGCTGGCCGATCCCGGGCGATCGGTCGGCGCCGACGACGAAGTCGTTGGTGAGGACGCAGATCCAGCGCCGCCATGCGCGCTCATGCCGGCACCGCCTCGCGGCGCTCGGCCTCCACCGCCGCGCCGAGCACGTCCGCGAGCCGGTCGATGTCGGCGCGCGAGCGCCGCTCGGTGATGGCGACAAGCAGGCCGCCGCGATCGGACTCGCACCCGGTCAGCGCGTGGATGTCCACGCCCGGGTTCACGCCCGCGCGCGCACACCGGGCCTTGACCGCCGCGACGTCGGCGTGCAGGCGAACGGCGAACTCGCGGATGACCGGCTGTGCGTGCATCGCGCTGACGCCGTCGAGCGCGGTCAGTTGCTCGCGCGCGTAGTGGGTGCGCGCGAGCAGCAGCTCGCCCAGCTCGACGATGCCGCGCCGGCCGAGCCACGCCAGGTAGACGACGCCCGCGAGCGCGTTGAGCGCCTGGGAGGTGCAGATGTTCGACGTCGCCTTCTCGCGGCGAATGTGCTGCTCGCGGGTCTGCAGCGTCAGCACGAACCCGCGCCGCCCGTCCACGTCCACGGTCTCCCCAGCGATCCGACCGGGCATCTTGCGCAGGCACTCCTCGCGCGCGGCGAACAGCCCGAACGACGGCCCGCCGAAGTCGAGGCGGTTGCCGAGCGGCTGGCCCTCGCCGACGGCGACGTCCACGCCGCATTCGCCCGGTGCGCTCAGCACGCCGAGCGAGATCGGGTCGACCTGGGCGACGACCACCGGCGCTTGATCCCCGCCGGGAGCATCCCCACCCAAAGCCGAGCCGTCGCTGTGCCCGTGTGCCGCGGCGCTCAGGCGGGCGGCGTCCTCGACCGCGCCGTAGAAGTTTGGCTGCGCAAAGAACGCCGCGCTGGTGTCCGCGTCGATCGCCTCGACCCACGCATCCACGTCGGTGACGCCCTCGGCGAGGGGGACCTCGACGACGCTCATCCCATACCCGTGCGCGAGCGTGCGCAGGGTCTGGATCGAGTGCGGGTGCAGGCCCGCGCTGAGCACCAGCCGAGTGCGGCCGTTGTGCAGCTTGGCGAGATATCCTGCCGCGGCGACGGCGCTCGGGCCCTCGTACACCGAGGCGTTGGAGACGGGCAGGCCGGTCAGCTCGCAGATCGCGGTCTGGTACTCGAACATCACCTGCAGCCCGCCCTGGGAGATCTCGGGCTGGTAGGGGGTGTAGGGGGTGAGGAACTCCGAGCGCTCCATCAGCATGTCGATCAGCGCGGGCACGTAGTGGTCGTACATCCCCGCCCCCAGGAACGAGAGCTCGTCTTCGGCGCTGACGTTGCGCGCGGCCAGCTCGCGCAGGTGGGCGAACACATCCTGCTCGCTCATCCCGTCGGGCAGGTCCAGGGCGCGTCCCAGCCGCACGCCGGCGGGGATCTGGCGGTCGAACAGCTCCCGCACGGAGCCGACGCCGATCGTCGCGAGCATCCGCTCGAGATCCTGCTCGGTGGTGGCGGTGTAGCGGCTCACAGGCTTGCGCTCAAACTCGCCGCAGGGCGGGGTTCGCGGGAGTGCTGAGTGGTGTTGATGGCGTACGTCAAGGGCGAACCGTCAGCCTAGCCGCCCAGCGTGGCGAAATAGGCCTCGGCGTCCATCAGCGCGTCGCGCTCACTCGGATCGCTCAGCGCGATCCGCACCATCCAGCCGTCGCCGTAAGGGTCCTCGTTGATGAGCTGCGGGCTGTCCGCGAGCGTCTCGTTGACCGCGACGATCTCGCCCGACAGCGGCGCGACTACATCCGAGACGGCCTTGACGGACTCGACCTCGGCGTAGGGCGCGTCCTGGACGAGCAGCGTTCCGACGGCGGGCGCCTCGAAGAACACGACCTCGCCGAGCGCGTCCTGGGCGTACCAGGTGATCCCCAGCGTCGCCTCGGGGCGGGCGGGATCGGATCCCTCGGCGTCGATGCGCGCCCAGTCGTGCTCGGGGTGGTACAGCAGATCATCGGGATAGCCGTCCTGCGACATCACGAGCCCTTTCGATAGAGAGGCTTCTCACGGACCACGGCGGGGCGCATCTTGCCACGGACGTCGATCTGCAGGCGGGTGCCCACGGGGGCGTGCTCGGAGGGTACGTAGGCGAGGCCGACGCCGATTCCCAGAGACGGCGACAGCGTGCCGCTCGTGACCTCGCCGCCGCCGACGATCGGGTTGCCCTGGCGCGCGATCCCGGGGCCGTCGATCGCGAACGCGACGAGCCGTTCGCGTGGCCCGGCGGCGCGCACCGCGCGCACCGCGTCAGAGCCGACGAAGCCGGTGTCCTCGACGCAGCACCAGCCGAGCCCGGCCTCGATCGGCCCGCGCTCGCTCGACAGGTCGTTCCCGTACAGGTGGTAGCAGGCCTCCAGGCGCAGCGTGTCGCGCGCGGCCAGTCCGGCGGGAACCGCTCCGCGTCGGATCAGCTCGTCCCACAGCGCCGGTGCATCGGCGGGCGCGAGCAGCAGCTCGACGCCCTCCTCGCCGGTGTAGCCGGTGCCGCACACGAGCATCTGCGCGCCCAGCAGCCGCCGCGTGGCCGCGGTCATGCGCGGGGGCAGCGGCGCGTCGGAGATCGCCTGCACGAGCTCGCGCGCGCGCGGACCCTGCACGGCGAGCATCGCGTAGTCGTCGATGCGGTCGTCCACCTGCACGTCGAGCTCGCCGACGTGAGCGCGCCACCACTGGAGGTCCTGCTCGTGATTGGCGGCGTTGGTGACGGTCAGCCAGCGCTCGGCCTCGAGGCGATAGGTGAAGAGGTCATCGAGCACGCCCCCGTCCTCGCGGCACAGCAGCCCGTACTGCGCGCCGCCGACCGGCACGCGCGCGAGGTCGTTGGAGATCAGCCGCTGCAGCAGCTCGAGCGCCTGCGGACCGCTCGTCTCGATCTCGCCCATGTGCGAGACGTCGAACACGCCCACGTCGGTGCGCACGGCCGTGTGCTCTTGGCGTACGCCCTCGTACTGCACGGGCATCTCCCAGCCGGCGAACTCCACCAGCTTGGCCCCGGCGGCGACGTGGCGGTCGTAAAGGGCGGTGCGGCGCAGGGTCGTGGGCATGCGCGCGCAGGCTATCGAGTAAGCGCGGGATGTCTGCTGTTCGACCTCGCACATGTGCGAGGTCGCCGACGGGCGCATGCGCCCGTCGGTAACCAAGCCGCATGCGGCTTGGTTCGGGAATGCACATGTGCATTCCCGCTGAGCGGCGCATGCGCCGCTCAGAACTACCTCAACGCAGGAATGGCGGTACGTCGATGTCGTCGTCGGAGATCTCGAGCGAGGAGCGCTGACGATCGTCGATCCGCGGCCCGCGGTCGCGGCGGGAGCGCGTCTCGGCGCGCGCGCTGCGTCCCGGACGGTGGTCGAAGCCGGTGCCGATCACGGTCACGCGCACGTCGTCGCTCATCGACTCGTCGATGACGGCGCCGAAGATGATGTTCGCGTTCGGATCGGCCGCGTTCTGGATGATCTCCGCGGCGTCGTTGACCTCGAACAGGCCCAGGTCCTTGCCGCCGGTGATGTTCAGCAGGATCCCCGTGGCGCCGTCGACCGACTCTTCCAGGAGCGGCGAGGAGATCGCGGCCTTGGCGGCGTCGCCGCAGCGGTTCTCGCCGCCGGCGGTGCCGATTCCCATCAGGGCCGAGCCGGCGTCGTGCATGATCGTGCGCACGTCGGCGAAGTCGAGGTTGATCAGGCCGGGGATCGTGATCAGGTCGGTGATGCCCTGGATGCCCTGGCGCAGCACGTCGTCGGCCTCCTTGAACGCGTCCAGCATCGACGTGCGGCGCTCGACGACCGTCAGCAGCTTCTCGTTGGGGATCACGATCAGCGTGTCGACGACCTCGCGCAGGCGCTCGATGCCCTCCGCCGCCTGGCGGCTGCGCTGAGAGCCCTCGAAGTCGAACGGGCGCGTGACGACTCCGACGGTCAGCGCGCCGATCTCGTTCTTGGCGATCTCGGCGATCACGGGCGCGGCGCCGGTGCCGGTGCCGCCGCCCTCGCCGGCGGTGACGAACACCATGTCGGCGCCCTTCAGCGCCTCCTTGATGTCGTCGCGCGACTCCGATGCCGCGCCCAGGCCGACCTCGGGATTGGCGCCCGCGCCGAGGCCCTTGGTGGACTCGTGGCCGATGTTCAGCTTGATGTCGGCGTCGCACATGGCGAGCGCCTGGGCGTCCGTGTTGGCGGCGATGAACTCCACGCCGCGCAGCCCCGCGTCGACCATGCGGCTGACCGCGTTGGTGCCGCCGCCGCCCACGCCCACGACCTTGATGACGGCCAGATAGCTGCCGGCGCCGGTCATGCTGCCGCTACTCGCTGAGCTCTCCATGATGGGTTCCGTCCACAGCCTTCAGTAGGAGTTAAGGGTTCGCACGACACTGTCGTCCGGCCCGCTGAATTGTGCACGTTATGCAGGGAACTTCGCCCTGTCAACGACCCCGTCCAATCTCGCAACAATCGTTGCAGATCCAGGAACTCTCGACCGGACCCCGAGACACGCTCTTGGTGCGCCATCAACCTCAAGTTTAGGATAAGAGTTTCGAATAGGGACTCCGTGGTGTCGCTCAGCCCCCGGGAATCCCGTTGGTGGTGGGCGTTTCGGAGGTTTCCGCCGAGCCCCCTTCCGAGGATGGCGATGTGCTCCCAGCTTCTCCCGAGGTCGATCCCGTCGAGCCGGCTTCGGACGAGGTCGAGCCCGCCCGCGCCGCTTCGCCAGTGGCGCTCGGTTCGGCGCCCGCGCCGCTACCGGAGCTCGTGCCCGCGCCGCCACCCACGGCCGTGTTGAGGCCGTTGGCCAGTTCTGCGGCGGTGCTCGGGTTCGATGCCACAGCCGCTTCCGTTTCGGTGGAGCTCGCGTTGGGACGGACCGTGCCGGGGGCGAACCCCGCGGCGGGGCGTTCGGGCAGGCGCACGTCCACATAGACGGCACCCGCAGAGCCCGGATCGGCGAGCACGCGCGCGAGCGACAACCACTTTGCGTGCGGGAGCGTGGCGTCGCCGAAATACGCCAGCAGACCCCCGCGCAGCGCGACCGTCAGGCCCTTCGGTCCGGAGTACACGCGCGTAACGGCGTGAGCCAACGGCGCCGGGGCGACGCCCAGCACCGCGAGCGCCCCGAGCAGCGACGCGCCGCGAACGCTCCCCCCCACCGCCGGAACGATGGTTGTGGCCACGGCGGCCGCCCCGGCAGTGCCTCTGCCGGTGTTCAGGAGCGGCAGCGCGCCCGACAGATACCCCGCGCCGAGCACGACCCCGTCGGCCGCCACAGCCGTGCGAACGCCGCCGAGATCGAGCGCCGCGACGGGCGGGCGCTCGACGACTTCGATGCGCAAGCCGTGCGGAAAGCTCGCGCGGGCTCGCACCGTGCGCACGATCGGATACGGCGCGACCGCCGCGCGCAGCGCGGCGGGGCTGACGGCCAGCGTGCTCATGCCGTGCGCGGCGCCGGTCAACGCCGTTTCGATCGCGGCCGTGTCCGCGCCGTGCACCGCGGCGAGCCCGCGCACCTGCACATGCTCGACCGCGCTCAGCGAGGAGTGGCGCAGCAGCTGCCACGACCCTCCCAGCAGCGGTACGGCGATCAGGACCGTCAGCAGTGCGACCCGCAGCCGCCGGTGCGCCCACACCGCGGCGATCCCAGCGCGCGTGGTGCGCGCGATGGCTGCCAGCGGGCCCGGTACGCCGAACGCGCGGCGCGCCCGTTTGCGGACCAGGCGACGAGGTGCGGGCGCAGCAATGGAACGGGCCATTCACGAGGTGTTCGACCCGCATGCCCGAACCCCTACCGCTGCGCACCCCTTACACACTGATGACAATGCGCTACAGTACATTTGCTAGTACGTCGACTGCTGTCGTCATGCCACAGGGGTCCGGGCAACCGGACCCCTGGCCTTTACCACGGAAAGCGCACGTCCCCCAGCGTCTGCACCTCGGGTTCCAGGGCGACCCCGAAGCGCTCCAGCACGCGCGCGCGCCCCGCGGCCATCACCGCGAGCACGTCGGCGGTCGTGGCGGCGCCGGTGTTCTCGACGAAGTTGGCGTGCTTGGGCGCGAGGCGGGCGCCGCCGACGGTCAGGCCGTTGCAGCCCGCCTCGGCCAGCAGCTGTCCGGCGGTGCGACCCTCGGCACCGGGATCCTCGGGGTTGACAAATGTCGAGCCGAACGTCCTGATCCCCTGCGGCTGGGCCTCGTGGCGACGGGCGCGCATCTCCGCGAGGGTCGCCTTGACGGTGCTCGTGTCCGATTCGGCGAGCAGGAAGGAGGCGCGTGCGACGATCTCCCCGGGTGCGAGGTTGGAGCGGCGGTAGGCGAACTCGAGCTGCTCGGGCACGCGGCGCTCGGACCCCTCGGCGGTGACGATCTCGACCCACTCCAATGTCCGCGCGAGCTCGCCGCCGTAGGCGTTGGCGTTCATCCGCACCGCGCCGCCGACGGTGCCGGGGATGTTCACGCCGAACTCGATCCCCGCCAACCCCGCCTGGGCCGCGCGGGCGGCGACCGCGGGCAGCCGCGCGCCCCCGCCGCAGACGATCCGCAGCGGACCTTCGCGCTGGATCAGCGCGAGCTTGCGGTCGAGCTTGACGACCAGTCCCCGCACCCCCTCGTCTGCGATCAGCAGGTTCGAGCCCGAGCCGACGACCGCCACGGGCAGATCCGCGGCGCGCGCCCAGGCAAGCAGCTCGCGCAGCTGGGCGCCCGATCCGGCGCGCGCGAACCAGTCTGCCGAGCCGCCGGTGCGGACCGTAGCCATGCGCGCGAGCGAGTAGTCGCGTTGCACGATCGACGGCACCGTCTTGGGTGAGTCGCGCGAGGCGGGCTTACGCGCCATTGTCGCTCACAATCAGCTTGCGGGCGAGCAGGTCCACGTCGCCGGCGCCCATCACGACGCAGACATCGCCTGCGCCGAGCATGTCAATCAGCACCGGCTCGGCGTCGGCTAACGTCGGCAGCCAATACACGGGCCCGCCCTCGGCCGCGTCGGCGGCGGCCTGCGCAATCAGCAGCCCGCTGACGCCAGGGTGATCCTCGGCGAGCTCGCGCGCTGGATACACGTCGAGCACGACCGCGACGTCGGCCTCAGCCAGGGCGGCGCCGAACTCCCGGGCGAGCATCGCCGTGCGCGAGTACAGATGCGGCTGGAACACGGCGATCAACCGCTCATGCGCGAGCGTGCGCGCGCCCGCGAGCGTCGCCGCGACCTCGGTCGGGTGGTGCGCGTAGTCGTCATACACGCGCGCACCGCACGCGCTCTCCCCCAGCAGCTGAAAGCGCCTGCCCGCGCCGTGAAACCCGGCGAGCCCCGCGATCGCGCGATCCTCCTCGGCCCCCGCCAGGCGGGCGGCCTCCAGCGCGGCGGTCGCGTTCAGCGCGTTGTGCGCGCCCGGGACGGACAGCGCGACCTCGTGACCGCGCCAGGTGAAGTATGAGCCGCCGTCGGTCAGCGCGGGAGCGGGCGCGTCGTAAGGAACGATCTGGGCCTCGGTCCCCGCCCCAGCCCCGACCTCGACCCCGGCCCCAACCCCGAACCCGCCCTCGACCTCAGCCTCGCCGACGACCTCAGCCCCGCCGACGACCTCAGCCCCGGCCCGCGCGGGCACCAGCGCGAGCAGCTCGGGGCGGTCCCACACGACGATCCCCGTGCGCGCCCGCTCGAGGAACGCGCGAAACGCCTCGCGCAGCTCGCTCACCGAGCCGAACGTCGCGTGGTGGTCGAGCTCGACGTTCGTCAGCACGGCGATGTCCACGTGCAGCGAGAGCATCGAGCGGTCGGACTCGTCGGCCTCGACCACCAGCCACTCCCCCGTCCCTGTCCAACCGGCGTTGTCCTGCCCCTCCCCGACCGAGCCGCCGACGAGCCAGTCGGGCCGCAGGCCGGCGGCTTCCAGCGCGCGTACGAGCATCGCCGAGGTCGTCGTCTTGCCGTGGGTGCCCGCCACCGCGATCGTGCGCCGCAGGGCGGTCAGCTCAGCCAGCAGCTCCGCCCGGGGACGCTCGGACAGGCCACGCGCGCGGGCCGCGACGCGCTCAGGGTTCTCGGCTGGGATGGCGCTGGAGTAGACGACCTCGACTTCCTCGCCGTCAGGGACGTTCGCCTTATCGTGCTCGCCGATCCGCGCGTTCAAGACGCCGTCGGCGGCCAGGCGCTCTGTGTATACGGAGGCGGCGCGGTCGGAGCCGCTGACCTGCGCGCCGAGCGCGTGGGCCGCGCGCGCGTAGCCGCTCATGCCCGCTCCGCCCACGCCGACGAAGTGCAGCCGCCGCCCGCGCCACGGGCGCTCGGGCGGGGTCACGCGGGCGCCCCCCGATGCGATGGCGATGCCGCGGCGAGCAACTCGGACGCCACGTCGTGCGCGGCGTTGGGCCGCGCCAGCGATCGCGAGGCCGCTGCCATCGTCTGAAGGCGCGCGCGGTCCGCCACCAGCGCCACGACCTCGCGCGCGAGTCGGGCGCCGGTCAGCTCGGCGTCGGGGATCACCACCGCGGCGCCCGCGGCGGCCATCCAGCGCGCGTTGGCACTCTGATGGTCGGCGGACGCATGCGGGTATGGCACGAGGATCGCGGGCAGGCCGTAAGCGGCGATCTCGAACACCGAGCCCCCCGAGCGCGCGACCACCAAGTCGGCCGCCGCGAGCGCCTGCGCGAACTCGGCGAGGTCGAGGTACTCGCGCAGGTCATACCCGTCCGGCAGCGTGCACGCCGCGAGCTTGGGATAGTCGCGGCGCCCGGCTATGTGCAGCACGCGTACCCGCGAAGCACCGTTGCGGGCTTCCGCGAGGCAACCGGCCCCGGACGTCCCGCCTGCTCCCGCGCCGCCCGCGTCCTGCTTGTCGGTGGGGTCGGCGACTTCCGCACCGGCCTCCGCGAACGCCTCTATGGCGGCGAGGTTGATCGAGCGCGCGCCGAGCGAGCCCCCGAACACGAGCACGCACGTCTCCTCCTCGGCGAGCCCGAATCGTGCGCGCGCGTCGGCGCGGTCGGCGTCGGGCACGGGGATCGGACGGCCCGTCACGCGGTAGCGGTCCGTGTCGCGTCCGGCGATCGGGAATGCCAGGCAGACGCGCCGGGCGCCGCGCGCGAGCAGGCGGTTTGAGAGCCCGAGGTGGCTGTCGGCCTCGGTGAGCACGAACGGGATGCGCAGCGACAGCGCCGCGAGCCCGACGGGCCCGGCGACGTAGCCACCGCCTCCCAGCACCGCGTCGGGGCGTAGCTCGCGCAGGATCGCCCGCGCGCGGGGGAGCGCGAGCGCGGCGCGCAGGAGCGCGCGGACGGCGCGCAGGGGGTTGGTGCGGCTGAGGCCCTCGACGGCGATCGTGCGCAGCTCATAGCCCGCGGCGGGCACGAGCTGGGCCTCGGCGCGCGTCCCGCCGATGAATGCGACCCGCGCGCCCTCAGCCCGCAGCGCGTCGGCCACCGCCAGCGCCGGCACGACGTGCCCGGCGGTGCCCCCCGCCGCGATCGCGATCGTCGTCCGTGTCACGGCCCCATCCTGCCGGTTTTCGCGTGCCCGCCGTCGTGCGGGTCGGACCTCGCGAGGGCACCGCGCGCACGTGCGCAGTGCCACCTGCCGCCACGTTCAGCAGCAGGCCCATCGCGGCGAGCATCACGATCAGGCTGCTGGAGCCGTAGGAGACGAACGGCAGCGGCACGCCCGTCAACGGCGCGAGGCCGAGCACGGCGAACGCGTTGAGCAGCGCCTGGCTGACGATCAGCGAGGTCACACCCACGGCGACCAGCGCGCTGTGCAGGGAGCGCGCGGCCTTGGCGACGCGCAGGCCGGCGTAGGCGATCAGCCCGTACAGGAACAGCAGCGCGCACACCCCCACGACGCCGAGCTCCTCGGCGATGACCGCGAGGATGAAGTCCGTGGGCGCCTCCGGGAGGTAGAAGATCTTTTGCACCGACTGTCCGGGGCCGACCCCGAACAGGCCGCCGGAGCCGATCGCGATCTGCCCCTGGACGGCTTGAAAGCCGCTGCCCGAGGCGTGCGCCCAGGGATCCAGGAACGAGGTCAGGCGCGCGCGGGCGTAGGGGCGCGCGATCGCATACAGCGCGATCAGCCCGAATGCGACGCCGGCGACGATGCCCAAATTCCGCAATGAGATCCCCGCCGCGACGAGCAGCGCGACCATCGTGAACGCGATCGTCATGGCGGTGCCGAGGTCGGGCTCGGTGGCGACGAGCAGGCACGCGCCGCCGATGACTATGAGCAGCGGACGGGAGAGCGCCCGCAGGTCGTGCACGCGCTGAGGGCGACGGGCCAGCAGCGTCGCGGCGTACAGCACGAGCGCGAGCTTGAGCAGCTCCGAGGGCTGGAATTGGAGCTGGCCGGGCCCGATCCAGCGGCGGGCGCCGTTGACGGCGACTCCGACGTGGGGGACGTGCACGGCGAGCACGAGCGCGAACGAGACGGCCAGCAGCGGCGCGACGAAGCTCTGCGCTTTGGCGATCCCGTCGCGAGCCAGGACGCGCATGACGACGAGACCGATCGCGCCGTAGAGCACGAACTTGATCAGGTAGCCGCTGCCGTTGCCGGAACCCTGCAGCAGCGCGGTGGCGGAGGTGGCGCTGTAGACCATCACCGCGCCGTAGGCGAGCAGACACATCGTGGCGGTGATCAGGATGCGGTGCTCGAGCGAGTGCGCCTGCGCGCGCCCGGACGGGCGCGTACGGGCCTCGCGCGGCCCCCGGGGTCCGGGCGCGGGGCGGGCGCGCCGTGAGGCTGCTGCTGGCCGGTTCGGGGATTCGAGCGAAGCGAGTGTCTCCCGGTTCGGCATCCGTGGTCTCTTCGACGCGGATCGGGCGATGCCTTCAGGGACGTCACGGACAACATCCCCGCGCGTCCCCAGCCCCATCCCACGCGCGCCCAGCCTCATCCCCGCGCGCGTCCCCAACCTCATCCCACGGGCGCCCCCAGCGCCGTCCCGCGATCCCCGCCGACGCCTACGAGTCCGTTCCGAGCTGGGCGACCAGCTCGCGGAAGCGCTCGCCGCGGGCTTCGAAGTCAGCGAAGTGGTCGAAGCTGGCGCAGCCCGGCGAGAGCAGGATCGCGTCACCGTAGCGAGCGGTGGACACGGCGACTTCGAGCGCCCGCTCGAGCTCGCCGCATTCGAGCAATGGCACGGGCATGCCGGCGAGCGCCGAGGCGATCAGGGCGGCGTCTTCGCCGATCAGGTACACGGCCTGGCAGTAGCGCTCGACGGGCTCGCGCAGGGGGGTGAAGTCCTGGCCCTTGGATTGGCCGCCGAGGATCAGGTGCACGGTGCCGGGCGCGAACGCGTCGAGCGCGACGAGCGTGCTGGCGACGTTCGTCGCCTTGGAGTCGTTGACGTACAGGACGTCCTCGCGGCGGGCGATCTCCTCCAGACGGTGGGGCACGCCCGCGAACGTGCGCAGGCCGGCGCGGACCGCGTCAGGGTCGATCCCGCGCGCCAGGCACACGGCTGCGGCGGCCATCGCGTTCTCGACGTTGTGACGCCCGCGCAGCGCGATCTCCGTGGCGGGCAGCAGCGGCACGCCCTGCCAGTCGATCAGGCCCTCCTCGAGCGTCATCGCCGCCGAGCGCGGATCCCGGCCCGGGATCGGCGGCAGGCCGAACGTCACGCGCGAGACGTCGTCTGGAAGCTCGACGTCGAGGTCGGCTGCAACCACGGCGACGTCTCCGCGCGACTGGCGCGCGAAGATCCGCAGCTTGGCGGCGGTGTAGTCCTCGAGAGTGGCGTGCCGGTCCAGGTGATCGGGAGCGATGTTCAGCAGGACGGCGGCCTCGGGCGCGAACGCGAGCGTGTCCTCCAGCTGGAAGGACGAGGTCTCACAGACGATCGTCACGTTCGGGGCGGTCTCGCCGACGAGCCCGCTGAGCGCCGCGCCGACGTTGCCGGCGACGGCGACGGGCAGGCCGGCGGCGCGGTGGATGTGCCCGATCAGCTCAGCGGTCGTCGTCTTGCCGTTCGTGCCGGTGACGGCGACGAATTCGTTTCCCAACAGACGCCAGGCGAGCTCCAGCTCGCCGAGGACGGGCAGCCCGCGCGCCCGGGCCGCGGCGATGACGGGGGCCTGCCCGGGCACGCCCGGGCTCTTGACGACCGCGCCGACGCGCTCCAGCAGCGACAGGCCGTCCTCCGCCAGGTGCAGCTCCACGCCGGCGTCCGCGAGCGCGTCCAGACCCTCCGGGGCGCCCGTGTCGACCCCGATCACATGCTCGCCGCGCGCATGCAGGACGAGCGCGGCCGCCCGCCCCGAGCGCGCCAGTCCCACGACGAGGTGGGGCCCGTCGGGAATGCCTGGTCTGGGGTGACGGACCACCTCAGCGGATGCTCTGGTGGTAGATGGTGAAGCCGATCGCGCAGAAGATCGAGGCGACGATCCAGAAGCGCAGGATGATCTTCGTCTCAGACCAGCCCTTGAGCTCGAAGTGATGGTGGATCGGCGCCATCAGGAAGACGCGGCGGCGGGTGGTTTGGAAGGAGAAGACCTGGATCGCGACGGACAGCGCCTCGATCACGAAGATCCCGCCGAGCAGGATCAAAAGGACCTCCGTGTGGGTCATCACGGCCAGGCCGGCGATCGCGCCACCGAGACCGAGCGAGCCGGTGTCGCCCATGAAGATCGTCGCGGGGAAGGCGTTGAACCACAGAAAACCGATGCAGGCGCCGACGAGGCAGCCGGCGAGCATCGCCAGATCGTAGTCTTCGGTGACGAACGCGATCGCTATGTAGGCGAGCAGCACGATCGCGGCGCAGCCGGCGGCGAGGCCGTCGAGCCCGTCGGTGAGGTTGACGGCGCTGGTCGTGCCGGCGAGCACGAGGTAGATGAGCA
>Ga0210408_10000274_pt1 | contig 72306 bp, 53 predicted proteins | sample IncBWH4MmetaG_FD_155471 | JGI IMG/M metagenome (GOLD analysis project Ga0210408, IMG submission 155471) | Forest soil microbial communities from Barre Woods Harvard Forest LTER site, Petersham, Massachusetts, United States - Inc-BW-H-4-M | ecosystem: Environmental > Terrestrial > Soil >... | reverse complement strand
CCGCCGGCGCGGCGTTCCCAGCAGTGCCCGCCGTTGAAAGCAACTAGTGGTGATGAAGTGCAGATGACCGGCACCGTAGTACCGACGCAGCCCCTTCGGCATGGGATCAGTGTACGAGTTGCAGGAGGGCAGAACCTGTGACGAGTAACCCACCCTTGCCAAGAACGCAAGGGTGGGGCAACCATGGTTTTATCTCTATCCAAAGGGTGGGCCAGCCAGCCGTGGCGAACGGGGCATGATTTCGGGCATGATTCGGCCTCTGAGACGAGAGAAGCGGCGCAGGCTGCCAAGCCGCGCTTGCGGTGAAGTGCTTTTTGTTGAGCAGGATAGGTGGTGCCCGGGGCGGGAATCGAACCCGCACGTCCCGTTAAGGACTCGGGATTTTAAGTCCCGTGCGTCTGCCAATTTCGCCACCCGGGCCTAGTTGATAACAAACGGTTTAGTTGAGGTTGACCGACCGGTAAGGTCAGCATCTGCATCGGAAAACGTAACTACCTTTGCCGCCGCCTTCGACTTACCTTTCCGTAAGGTCTGGGCGGCTACCTCAATCTGCGTCTCCGCCGCCTTCTTCCAGGCAGCTTCGTTCGATTGGTTCATGCGGTTCACCAAATCGGAGATACCTGCGTCGAGCTTGTGAACGTATTTTTGCGAAGTCGACATCGACTGGTGTCCCATCAACTAACGGATCTGGGGCGCTTGCGCCCCGGCATCACCCAGCCTGGTTCCGAATGTGTGCCGAAATGAATGCAGCACTAGCTTCGGCATTTTCATCTGCTCGCGAGTCCGACGGACCTGGTCTTCAAGCGTGTTCTTGCTCGCCTTGGGGAACACCCGGTCGCCGGGGCTCTCGTCGCAGACCCGTTTCAGTATCTCACGCACCCGCGGCGTGAGAGGCAGGTCTCGATTGGACCAATGGCTTTTGAACTCAACACCTGGACGCAGCCTTCCGGGTAACGTGGATCGCGCTCGAAGATACAACGGCGCTTGGCTAAGTTGAGGAACTCGCGCAGCCGCAGGCCCAGGTCAACTCCGATGATGGAGTAGGTGCGCAGCGGCTCGGGACAGGCGTCGAGCCATTCCATCTCCCGCTCGCGCGGCAGGATCTCATCGCGGGCGTTCTCTCCCGACATCATCGAGAATTGAGGCACCCGATCGATATGCCTCCACCGATAGGCAAGACGCAGCGCCCGCTTGAGCGTGCGCAAACAGTGATTCACTGAGGCGCGGGAATACGGTTTACCGTGTCTTGACTTCTTCGCGAGCTTCCAGCGCTTGAACTCGTCGATCAGGTTTTCGTCGATCTCGTTTAGCGGGCAATCGAAGCCTGCAAAGGCGAGCAGCTCCGTATAACGGCGCGAGTAGTAATCGACCGTCTCCGGGTGATCGGCACGCTCGCTCGCGATCTCGCTCTCGGTCAAAATCACAGAATCACAGAAAGGCGAATTTCCCGATTTGACCGATCAGTTGGGGTCATTTCCGTCTGTCCCAGATTTCACTGATTTCACTTCACTTTCTTCAGCGGTCCGGCGCAACCATCAGGCGGATGCTCGCCTTGTTCTCTGGAGCGCTGTTGGCTGTCAGCTGACTGTCAATAAATTGTCCAGGCAACGGACAAGATCTTCCACTGCCCATCAATTTTGCACACTTGCCAGACCTCGAGGCCTGAATGGTGAACCTTGTCGTTGATGACAAAATCGTAATTAAATGTCACCAGCCCTAGAGGACCGTCCTGGCGAATCTCGATGTTGCGAAATCTCTCTTCGAGTTTGTCCTTCGACGTAGCGAGGAGTTTCGCAAATCCATCGAGCTGGCTCGGGCCAATCCCATCGAACTGAGCGTTATATTTGCGGGCGCTATCAATCTCTTCCTGGGTGTTGGTGTGATGAAAGAGCACATCAGGGTTCAGCACGAGCTTCGTTAGGGCGTAGCCGTCCTTGCGAATAATATCCTGACGGAACTCGTCCAATAGGCCGCGAATCCTCGTGATGTCATCGCCGTTGGAGTTGAATTTGGGTTCCGCGTCCTGCTCCGCCGCTCGAGAAACCAAGCCACACATAAGGAGTGCAAGGAATACTGCGCCCAATCTCTTTTTATTCATATGCAATTTTCCTTTCAGATCTTGACCTAGGGGTTGGCGTTAAGGCCGACCGGTTCCATGCACGCAACAGTTTACGGAGGCGAGCGGCGCTCTACTTAGACCAGGGCGGAACCACGCCGTTGCTGCGCGCGTAGGCGATCGACTGCCCCAGATGTTCGTGTTGATCATCGAGAATCAGCATCAGCTTCGGTGAGCTGTGTCGCCTCAATCTCGGCAATCATGTCAATCTCGACGCAAGCGCCAAATGGCAACTGTGCCACACTGATGGCGCTGCGCGAATGGACGCCTCGCTCAACCAATACTTCGACAAGGAGCTCAGACGCCCCGTCCGCAATTCGGTGAGGCTCCGTGAAGTGCGGTGCACCGTTGACCATGACAAAGAGGTTCACGATTCTTCGAACGCAGCCAAGATCGCCGATGGCGGCTTTAAGCACGGCCAACAATTCAATTGCCACGTGGCGCGCCGCGAGCTTGCCTTGATCCACGCTGATCTCATCGTCCACCTTCCCGCAGAGGAGCTTGCCGCGCTCCTTTCCGAGGCGGCCGGAGAGATGAATTTGGTCACCTGAACCAATGAACGGCGCGAACGCCGGCGCATATCCGTCGACGACTGGCGGGATGACATCGGGTAGAACAATGTTGAGAGCCTTCAGGCGCTCGTCAATGGGCGTCATGTCGTGCGTCCTTCCACGCCTTCGCCATGGCGACAAGGAGTCGATCTATGTCCTGTGTTGAATTGAGGAGATGTGGGGCGACTCGAATTTTGCCTTCACGCAGAGCAACCACGAACCGCTCCTCTCGCAACATTTGATACAGGAACTCCGTATCGCCACGAGTGCGGGCTTCAATGCAACCAAAAACACCGCGTTGAGAGGCTTGACGCGGACTGGCAAGCCGATAGCCCTCCGGGAGTCGCTCAAAGAAATAGTCAATCAGGGCTTGGTTGTGATCACGGATCAGCGACGGACCCGCTTCCAGCACAAATTTCGCAGACGCTTCCATGACGGTGAGATTGAAGTTGTATATTGATGCCGCCTCGGCCGAGTCCCAACGGCTCAGCGTTGGCGCAGGTTCCGGATCCACATAGTTGAGGCGCGCAAAGCTCTCCACTCCCTGGGATAGCCAGTTGTAGGGTCCTGGTCGCAGCGAATCCAGGTTTTCCTTCCTCATCCACAGGAAGCCAGTCCCCCAGGGACTGAGCAAATACTTATAGCCCGCGCAGACGATAAAGTCAGCTCCCAGAGTGCGCACGTTCATGGGTACGGCGCCACAGGATTGGCTCACGTCCAGAACCAACAAGGTCCCGTTCCTCTTGCATGCCGCGGCAAGCGAAGAGACGTCGAGCATCGACCCGTCGTCGAATCGCACGTGACTCACCGAAACCACTCGGGTGCTCGGCGTCAATGATGCGACCAAGTCATCCGACTGTACGAACTGACCTTGCGGGACTGCAATCCGCACCTTGATACCTTCGCGTGCCTCCATCGGTTTCCACGTTGCGTACTGCACTGGAAACTCGCCGCGCGAGCAGATCACCTCGTCACCGTCAGACCACTTGAGTGCGTAGGCTATAGCCGCGAGGCCCGCTCCTGCTCCGCTCGTCAGAGCGACTTCATCCGGGCTCGCCCCAATCAAGGTCGCCAACGTCTGTCGCAAACTCGCGGCAACGGAGAAGAAGGTTTGGTCATCGACGATATGCGGGCGCATTTTTGCTTCGGCGGACAACCGTACGGCGTTGAGCGCCACGCGGGGGATTGCCGCGTGCGCGGCGAAGTTCAAGTAGGTGGCATCATCGATCGGAAACCATTCGTTCCTCCAATCAATCGACTGCTTTAGAAGCATATTCCGCTCAGTGCGCTCGGGGTCAAACGGGGATGTACGGTGCTAAACACGTATAAGAATTTCATTTCAAAATCACTTCACGAACGTATTCATTACCGAGAACTTTTCTGTATTCATTCCGGCCGACTCTGGCCTTGTTCTGAAGCTCGGTGCTACCGATTACTTTCTTTGCCACCTCTTCCAGCTCGACGCCGTTATCCAAAGCCGCAGCCCCGTTCTTAAAAGTGATCCAGAGACTTATATTGGGCTGATCCGGTGATTTTGGAGTGAGCCTGAAAACCTTGTAATCGATGACCAGCCCAGCTTTTTTGAAAGCTTCCATGGTCGGCTTCCATGTCGAATTTAGCCAATCGATGTACTCTTCGAAATGCCCGTACTCAACGTGAATGTAGTCCACCTCAGTAACGGGGCCATCGGTGTACTGGCGCACATCCTCGGCAAGTGCATTGAGCGAAAGTGAGGAAACTGCGAGACACACGGAAAAGATAGCGGCTTTGATCATTTTTTCTTCACCTCGTTTTTCATTGTTGTCCTACTTGGACCAGGGCGGAACCACACCGTTGCTGCGCGCGTATGCGATCGACTGCCCCAGATGCTCGTGTTGATCTTCGAGAATGAGCATGAGGGCGCCCTGCTTCGTCATATCTCTTCCGAACAGTTTCACCGGCGCCTGCAGGTCGTTGTCGGAAAGTCCCGTAATCGCTTTTTGCAGATTGAGGTAGGAAGCCTTCAGAGCTTCCTGCAATTTCTCCGGATCGGTGATGGGCGCGGGCTTTGCCACCGTATTCGGTGTGCCCGAAAGCACGCCGACGAGCATGCCGTTCTCCTTAACGATCAGGTTGAACACATCGCCGACCGAGCGAACGCCCTGGCCGGGCTTCCAGTCGTACTTGCCTGACATAACGCGCGCGAGTCCGGTGAATTTGTCGGAAAGTGTTGCGGCATCTTTTCCAAAGGCGGCCTGTATTCCTGCCGCCTGCGCCTGCGCCAACGGCACCATCAGAGCGACCGCAAGCGCGCACACTCCGTACTGAGTCAGAATCTTCTTCATGTGGAACTCCTCTAGGCGATGCTCCTGCTCACCGGACAATATGCCGCGAAGAACCAGTGTTTGCAGGAAAAGTGACATGCGGTGTCCGAAATGAGACAAGCGGTCAGAGTTGGCCGTCAAATACTGGTGCCACGGATCATCGAGTGTGCTTGCTTACATCCTAGAAGACTTTCCTGGCAGGAGACTTTAACCCTGTGACCAAGGTTTCGGAATCTATTTCCTCCGAGGTATTGCTTCCGACCCATCAGCAAGCGCATATGCCGTCACAGCCATCACCGCTGCATTCTCATTCAATTGCTGCACATTCACCTTATCAAGAGTGTCCGCGGCAGAATGATGATAGCTAAAGTAGAACCTCGAATCCTGCGAGGGACTGAGACCGGGAACGCCGAGCTGGACCATACCGGCGATATCCTCGGCGGTTACCTCGTCAGATCTGGTGAGAACGCTTGCTCCAATCGGTGCCAGTGCGTTCGCAACGGGCGCGAGATATCTGGCAGCCTCAGGCGCGCCAAACAAACTGAGGCCTGTTGGATGGTCGCAGCCTAAGTCGCTCTCCAGAGCCGCTATGTGATAAGTGAGTTCGCTGGAGTGTTCCTGGAGATATGTTGTCGCGCCACTGACGCCGAACTCCTCATTCATCCAGGCGACAAAACGGATTGTGCGTTTTGGATGGATGTTCAGTGACTGCAACAAATGGATCGTCTGCATTGAAATAGCGACCCCGGCGCCATCGTCGATCGCACCTGTCCCAAGATCCCATGAATCCAGATGTCCGGAGACCAATACAACCTCTTCGGGGTGTTCCGACCCCTTCCAATCCGCGATTACGTTGTAGCTGCTTGTCGGAGGAAGAGTTTTCGGCGTAAGAGTGAGTCGCATCGTGACGGGTCCTTGTTTTGACAATCGCGCCAACAGATCTGCATCCTCTGCGGTAATTGCAGCTGCGGGAACCTTGTCGACTCCCTCGCCGTACAAAGTCAGACCTGTGTGCGGAAGTCGAAAGTCTCCGCCGCCCAGAGAGCGAACCAGCACAGCTGCGGCTCCAAGCGACCCGCCAAACGATGGGCCGACGCCACGATAAGCCAGATTTTGCCCATACGCATCAAGACCAAACCCTTGCGCAGTTAATTCCTTATCGAAAGGCTTGTTGAACAGGACGATCTTTCCCTTGACTTCACCAACGGGCAGGCTCCTCAATTCTGCAAAGGAGCCTACGACCATCACATTTGCAGTAAGACCATCCTCCGACGTTGGCACAGAGTTTCCCAATGCTGTGACAACGATCTTCTGCGTTGTCCCCGGCGGCATTCCCGGCCACCGGGTTAAGACTGCGTTTTCCTTTCCTCGTACCCAATGAGGAACAGTCGTTTTTTCCAGCGTGACGCTCGTCCCCATCTCCCGCATCTTGGCAGCTACCCATTCGACAGCGGCCTGAGCCTGGAGCGAACCACTGAGCCTCGGACCTATATTGTCCGTGAGGTGCGCAAGCATGTTGTATGCATTCGGGTCCGTCATTGCCGCATCGCGGATGCGACCCATGGTTGCAAACTGTTCTGCCGTCCATGGTCTCGAGTCTGAATCGGTAAGGCTGGTTAAACGGTCCAGAAAGGAGTTAGGTGGCGGAGTGCTCGCGGGCGCGTTTTGAGCCCAGCAGTTCAACACAAAGAATGCAGCAACTATAGGGGAAGCAAAAAGACGGATTTTCATAGACTGTTTCCGGTACGATACCTTTTCTGTCGAAAAATCTTCTCCCGCCTTAGTCCGCAGTTTGAGCAGCCAGGTCGTTCATCCGGTCTCGTGTCGGCTGGAGAACTCCACGTTCGATCTGGTGTACAAGGTCTGTAATTGTGGCGTTCATATGTACCGGCACTCCGGACGCGTGGCCTAACGTCACCACATAGCCGTTGATGAAATCGACCTCAGTCTTCCGGCCACGCTCGAAGTCCTGGAGCATCGAGGGTTTGACATCTCCGTAGAAGGCAATTATTTCTTCAACCCACGACTCATAGCGTTGCTCTATCGCGACATTGCTCGCCCAGCCGGGCGGAATTGGGTCCACGGCCAGGCGCTCCGGCCGAGTGCCGGTTGCAAATGCCACCGACAACGCCTCCTGGTACGTCCGTCGGAAGACCTTCTTTCCTGCCTCTGTTTCCATGTACTGGCGCATGGTCTGAGAACAAAGCGCGCCAAGGGTTGTAACGGAGCAGTTGATCAGCAGCTTCGACCAGATGGCACCGATGATGTTTGAAGATGCCTTGACCTCAATCGCTCGACCCAACATGCGCGCAACCCGATTGATGCGCTCACTGACGCCACCGGCAAGTTCGCCTATCACTAGATGCCCGGCATTCTTCTGCTCGTAGACACCGGGTTCAATCATCGTGGCGCCAAGATTTGAGAATCCTCCAAGGATCCTGTCTTCGCCGAGACCGTCCGCAAGCACCCGCGCAACCCCGCCGTTCTGTATAGGCAACATAACCCCGCCGGGCGCGAGTAGGCGCAACACGCGGGGCGCGACTTCCAGCGTGTCCTGCGCTTTGGCGGCAAGCAGGATCAAGTCAAATTGGTCTCCCTTTCCGTAGTCCTCAACTGCGGCAATGTCGATAACGTCTGCCCTTACCTCTCCTCCGATGCCGGACACTCGCAGGCCCGATCTGCGCAATGCCTTCGCGGAATCGGTGTTGCGAGCCGCAAGCCGGACGGGCAGTCCTGTGCGGATGGCACGCGCCGCAATTGTTCCGCCCAAGGCGCCGATGCCCACTATCAGTATTTGCATTTTGAAGGCTCCAAGATGCCCGCGATGAGACTGAATCCCGGCAGTTGCGACTTGCTCCAAACAAGCCATGGCCCAGGCGTCGCAACGCGGGCGATCCAATCGTCCAAGGTCCGGATGGTGTAGCTTGGCGTCCCGTCCGCGCATGTGGGCGCTCTCGACGGGTCTATGACCCGAGCGCGGACGGCGGCACCTCGATTTCGCCGCTTGCGATGTAGGCCGTGGCGCCACCAACGCTGACAGAGGTCACGACGCCTCCGCTCTTACGCGCCTCCGCTTCGATTTCGCTTCGGCGCCCTATCGCGACGCCTTGCTGGATCGAAAGGCGGTAGGCCGTCCCGCCAAAATCGGGCTTCGATGCCATGGTCCCGACGAGGCCGGCACAAGCGGCGCCTGTCGCGGAATCTTCTTCGATGCCCAGCGCCGGTGCCCACATGCGAGCATAGAGCTTGCCGCCATCCCGTAGATTTCCCGCGAAGAAGAAGATGTGGGGAGACCACGCTCGTGAGAGCGTTGTCGCCCACGCAGCCCGATTGATCGTCGCCCGGTCGACGACCTCGTTCGAGCTCAGTTGCGCAAAACAGAATGGAACACCGGCGCCCGCGAAAAAGACTTGGCTCACCTCGGCGGGCTCGACGGATAGTACGGCGGCGAGTTCAGCCGGAGCAGGTGCGCCGGTCGGCGTCTCGATCTTCCCCGATAGCGTCAACTTGCCGTAGAATCCCCCGTTTCGCTGAGCGACATCAACCATCACGGGACCGGCATTCTCCTCCAGGATGAGCCGGACTGGATCACTAGGCCGTACGTGCTGTTTCATCACAAGAGCACAGGCTGTGCCGACCGAGGGATGTCCCGCAAAATCGAGCTCCACCCGAGGTGTAAAGATGCGCACCCGAAAGTTGTTTGCAGAATCGTTCTTCGGCAGGACGAAAGTCGTTTCGCCGAAATTGAATTCGCGAGCAATCTTTTGCATGCCCTCGGTCGAAATGCCGGCCGCGTCAGGCAGAATCGCCAGTTGATTACCGCCGAACGGTGTCGAACTGAAAACATCGACGATTTGAAATGCGTACTTCATGAGATCACCCTCCGGGTCTGGCCTCAAGCAATGACGACGAGGTCGATCTCAACGCGGGCCCCGAGTGGTAGCGCTGCGGCCCCGATCGTCGTGCGGGCGGGAAAGGGCTGACTGAAATACTTTGCGTAGATGCCATTCATCGCGGCGAAGTCACCCATGCTCGTGAGAAACACACCGGCGCGCACGACGTCATCGAAACTCTTGCCGGCCGCCTTGAGAACCGCCGAGAGGTTCTGGAGGACGCGCTCTGTCTCTGCCACAATGCCCCCCTCGACCACCTTGCCGGTGGCCGGGTCTTGGGCGACCTGTCCGCTGAAATAGAGGAAACCACCGACTTCGATCGCCTGGGAAAACGGCCCGACCGGCGGCGTGAGTTCCGGAGAGGTTATTGCGGTCTTGCTCATAGCAAACTCCTGTGGATACTGGGTTAGTGGGAATGGAACATATATGCCGCGAAGAACCAGCGTTTGCAGGAAAAGTGACATGCGGCGTCCGAAGTGAGACAAGCGGTCTGTCCTCAGTGATGTCCTCTTCGAGGGTTCCGCTATAATCCGTGCCGGAAGGGTTGACACACCTATTGCTGCAGGCCACACGAGATATGGGACGGACGAGATGGATTTTGATCCTGTGTGCGTGGACGATTGTAGGACTGTTGTTCACGGTGCGGGAGATCGTGGTGGCGAAGGCTCACGGCGGGCACGTCAGCTGGGTGATCGTGGGCGCGATCGAACTCGTCTACTGGAACGTATGGGCGGCGTGCACACCGCTCGTGATTGCTCTGGCAAAACGGTTCCCGTTGACGGGGCCGAAGTGTGTACCTCATATAGCGATCCACACGGTCACGTCGTTTATGATGGCTCCCTTGGGATCGGTCACCGCATACTTTCTAAGCCATGGACTTCTGCGGTTACTTCTTCGCATAACCGATCCTGCTGCGCCACCCCTTCCCCCGACGTTCACAGTCAGTGTTCTGTCCATGAGCTTCACTGGCGTGCTTACATACTGGCTAGTTGTGGGGCTGTATCAGTCGATCCACTTTTACCAGGCTGCTATGGAGCGTCAGACTCGAGCGGCGCAACTGGAGACGCAGCTCTCCCATGCCGAACTTGAGAACCTTAAGAGCCAGTTACATCCGCACTTTTTGTTCAACAGTCTCCACACCATTGGAGTCCTGATGCAGGAAGACGTCGAGGCGGCGAGCCATCTGCTGGTCAGCCTCGGCGACTTGCTGCGCATGGCCCTCGAACGGCGGGAGAACGAGATCACCTTGCAGAGCGAGCTCGAGTTCGTCGGCAAGTATCTGGAGATCGAACAGACACGTTTTCATGATCGGTTGAAAGTTCACATGGAAGTGCCACCTGACCTTCTCGGAATTTATGTACCGAGCCTGGCGCTTCAGCCTCTGGTTGAGAATGCCATCAAGCACGGCATCAGCATCGATTCCGCCGCAGGCCGGCTAGAGATCGCTGCGCAACGCAACAATGGCAGAGTTTCGCTGCGCGTCCGCGATGATGGCCCCGGTCCGGCACCGGGATCGCGTCTGCGATTCGGCGTCGGACTCACCAATGTCCAGTCACGCCTGAAACAGCTCTACGGGGACGAATCGTCGCTGGAACTTACCGGGGGCGACGGTCGAGGCTGTGAGGCCATCATCACCATTCCACTGCGGAGTTCGCATGAAGACGCGAGTCCTCATCGTCGATGACGAACCGATCGCCCGCCGCGGTATCCGTCGCTATCTGACCGAACACGACGGCATTGAAGTTGTAGGCGAGGCGGCTAACGGAATGAGTGCAGTGGAGCAGATCAATGAACTTCATCCCGACATCGTTTTTCTCGATGTGCAGATGCCTGACCTGGATGGTTTTGGAGTCATCGAAAATGTGGAGCCATCGGTCAGCCCCGCTCCCGTTTATATCTTCGTCACGGCTCACGATGCGCATGCCATTCGCGCATTCGAAGTCCACGCTGTTGACTATCTGTTGAAGCCGTATGATAAGGAGCGATTTGCCAAGGCCCTGGTTCACGCATGCCAGGTCCTCGAACACCGTGGGAAAGCAAATCGAGATCTCGAACCACTGCTCCAATCCCTCCGTAGTCTCCGCCCATTGGAGCGCTTTGTGGTGAAGGACAAGAAGCGCATTTTCTTCGTTCCCGTTTCTAACGTTTTGTGGATCGAAGCCACGGGAAACTATGCCTGCATACACACCGCCAGCGACAGTCACCTGTTGCGGGACACCCTGGCACACCTGGAAGAAAAGCTGGCGCCACACCACTTCATCCGCGTGCGGAAATCGGCCATCGTGAACGGCGCCCGCATTAGCGAGATTCGTCCGATGTTCGATGGGGTTTACGACATCGTACTGGCAGAAGGAACGGTGGTCACGTCGAGCCGCAGATACGCTCACAAGTTACGGGCGCTGCTGGAATCCTAGTCTTGGCAACTGGGATGTAAATTGGCGCGTCGGCGTTTTGAGCGAAGAGCAGACTCCCCAAGTTATTGTTTTCTCGGGAAGGGTGTCAGAAGAAGAAGAGCAAAAAGACCGGCTTTTGTGCGCCCAAGCCAGGCGTTCGCCTTCGAGACCCGTTGAGCTATCATTCAGTCGTTCTCCCGGTTGTATTGCGGAGAACATGCGAGTTGCTTCCGTGCGGGCAGCAAGGAGGAAACTCGTGAAGCTTTTCAGGAAACCAAACTCCAGGTTCTACTGGTACGACTTCACGGTGCGAGGCCATCGCTACCGTCGGTCAACTCAAGAAACAAAGTTAGCAAGGGCGGCTAAGGCAGCAAGCGTGAAATTGGGCTCAGTGATCGAAGGCACCGATCCATTTCCAAGCAAGCCTAGTGTCCTTTCTGACTTTGCTGAGCGATTTGACACTGGGTTGAGGATGGCAGGTTGGAGGAGAAAACCAAGAAGTTCTATCGCAATGGCTGGCGCCTACCCAAAGCGACACCCGTTGCGGGTTTGCGAGTCGACCAAATCACGGGAGATTTCGCTGAGCAATTGAAATTTCCAGGCTCGGCCGGGAATGCCAATTGCGCTTTGAGGACGTTGCGACGAATGCTGCACAACGCAGAGGAGTGGAAGGTGATCGGCCACGCTCCGAAAATCAAAATGATGAAATCGCGATTTGACTCATTGACTCGGCAGAAGGCAACTGGAGCACATGGTTGAGTTTCGTGAGCCTCCGGTAGACAATGACCGCGTGAATCCGCACAAGCACCGGTTCGCCGATTACCTGCGGCCCAAAACACTTGCGATGTTGTTGCTCGGGTTTTCTTCAGGCCTTCCCTTTCTCCTGCTCGGCAATACGTTCGGCTACTGGCTGCGCGATGAACACACCTCCCTGACGGCGATCGGTTTTCTTTCCTGGGTGGGCATTGCCTATTCGCTGAAGTTTCTGTGGGCGCCCTTAATAGATCGCGTCGATTTGCCGTTGTTTAAGCGGCTTGGGCATCGGCGCGGATGGATGATGTTCTCGCAAATTCTCGTCGGGCTGGCGCTGTTCGCGATGGGTGGAACTGTTCGCGCGGGGCTACCGCTGAGCGTCGCTCCTCAACCGCGAATATCTTAGTCAGGAATGGCGTTCCAAACTCAGACGGTTCTGACAAGCTGAAAGACATGACTATTTACCGAAGGGGGAAGATTGCCTTTAAAGAAGTTCCTTGTTGGCGATAAATCCAGGGTTCACTCATTTGACCCTAATTGGTCGGGAAGGCTCAGAATGAAGAATAAAGACTTCTTTGGGATAGCCGTTGCTGAGAAAAAGTGGGTAAACGAGGCAGGCGTTGAAGAATTTCTAAAGGATATGCCAAAACCGCTGGAGGCGTGGAGCGAAGCGTGTCGCAGCATTTTGATCAGAGTATCCAACACTTCGGCAGGCATATTTTGGTCTGATTTACCACGTTAAACCTGTGGAGGCGGGTAAGCTGTCTAATTGATAGGTGATTTGACGTTTGCTCGTTGCGGTCACACTCGCAGCATTAATCGGAGTGCAGTGCCCGGGTGATCTTGCTGAAGAGGCTTGTATGCTCCGGCGTATAGCTCGCGTATGAACCTGCTGGTCTACGCCAGTCCTGACGAGTTGCGGCGTAGCATAGCCACGCGCCGGGGCGGGGGATTGTTCGACGAGCCTAACGATGCTCGGGCACTTTTCCGCGTTCCCGCCAGCCCTCAACGATCAAATAGAGCACGGGAATGAAAAACAGATTCAGCACAGTTGCCATAATCATGCCACCGAACACGGTCGTTCCCACTGAATGGCGCCCATTCTCACCCGCTCCAGTGGCGATTACCAGCGGGACAACACCAAGGATGAAGGCGAGCGAGGTCATCAGGATTGGCCGCAAGCGGATCGTCGCCGCTTGCAACGTCGACTCCATCAGCGGCAAACCGGTCTCCCGCAGTTGTTCGGAGAACTCGACGATCAGAATCGCATTCTTGCTCGCCAGTCCGACCAACATCACCAGCCCGACCTGGCAGTAAACGTCGTCCTGCAGCCCGCGCAACCACTGCGCGCCCAAGGCCCCCAGCACTGCCATCGGCACTGCCAGCAACACGATAAAAGGCAGCACGAAGCTCTCATATTGCGCCGACAACGTCAGGTACACGACCAGCGTTCCGAGTCCGAACAAAATCAGCGAGGTTCCTCCGGCCTCCAATTCCTCCATGGATAGCCCCGTCCAACTGTACGAAAATCCGCGCGGCATTTTCGAAGCCAGTTGCTCCATGGCGGCAATCGCTTGACCCGAACTGTATCCCGGAGCCGGCGAGCCGTCGATTTCCGCCGACCGAAACAGGTTGTAGTGGCTGATCACCTGCGGTGTTGCAGTCTGGGAAATGCTGATCAGGCTATCGAGCGGCACCATGGCACCACTATCCGATCTCGCGTAAAACTGCCGCATGTCTTGTGCGGTCGAGCGGAACTCTTTGTCCGCCTGCACATAAACGCGATAAGAGCGGTTGTTGAAATCGAAGTCATTTACATACGATGAGCCCACGTATACACCCAGCGTATCGGTGATCTGGGAGAGCGCTACGTGCAGGCTCTTGGCTTTCTCGCGGTCGATCGTCACGACGTACTGCGGATCGTTGGCGGTAAACTGCGTGAACAGCTGGCTCAAATCTTTGCGCTGACTGGCCTGCTGCATAAGCCCTTGCACTGCGCTTGCTAACTCTTCCAGCCGGTGCGCGCCCTGGTCCTGCACCACAAACTGAAATCCGCCAAATTGCCCGAGCCCCTGCACCGCGGGCGGAAGGGTCGCGAAAACAACAGCGCCGGAAACTCCAAACAGCTTCATGCGCACGCGATTCACTACCGCCGTGGCACTATGCTGGTCGCCCCGGCGTTGCGAATACGGCCGGAGCGTCACGAAAATAATCCCCTGGTTCGCCGCCGCACCCGCAAAGCTGAATCCTGCTACTGAGAAAACTCCCTCGACCTCGGGTTCCCCCTGCAGGATTTGAGAAGCCTGTTTTCCAACGGCTCTGGTGTATTCCAGCGAGGCGCCAGGTGGCGCTTGAATGATAACCATGAAATACCCTTGGTCGTCGTCGGGAACGAATCCCGTCGGTACATGCGTAAACGCAAAATAGGTCAGGCCCAGCGCCGCGAGAAAGAGAACCGCCATCACCCCTTTGTAGTCCAGCACATGATGCAGCACACGGCGGTACCCGCGCGTGAGCAGTGCGATGCCGTCTTCGAACTTTCGCAGCCACCACCACTTTTGCCCATGAGGATGCGCCAGAAAGATGGCCGCCAGCGCCGGCGCCAGGGTGAGCGCGTTGAAAGCGGAAATCGTGATGGAAAATGCGATGGTGAGCGCAAATTGTCGAAACAGGATGCCCGTGGTTCCGGGAAAGAATGCTACCGGCACAAACACCGCAACCAGCACCAGCGAGGTGGCAATCACAGCGCCGGTAATCTCGGCGGTGGCAGCCGCCGACGCTTTGTGGGAGTCGTGCTCGCCCCCGGCAATATGGCGTTCGATGTTTTCAATCACCACGATCGCGTCGTCCACCACCAGCCCCGTGGCAAGCGTGATACCGAATAGCGTCAGAGTGTTGATCGAGAAGCCGAGCAACTTCACGAAAGCGAAGGTGCCGATGAGCGAAACGGGAGTGGCGATGAAGTGAATCATCGTGGTCCGCCAGTCGCCGAGAAAGATGAAGATCACCGCGATGACCAGCAGGATTGCCAAGCCCACCGTGAAAATCACGTCGTGGATCGACGCGCTCACCGCCTCCGTGGTGTCGAATGCCACCTTGTAGTGCATTCCAGGAGGGAAATTCTTCGAAAGCCGCTCCAGTTCCGCAAATGCCTGCTGGTGAACTTGCAGCGCATTCGCCGTCGAGAGCTGCGCAACTCCAAATCCGGTCGCCTCTTGCCCGTTGAAGAGCAAGTCCGAGGCGTAACTTTCGGCTCCCAGTTCCGCGCGCCCCACGTCGCGCAAGCGCACCAGAGTTCCGTCGGCGTTTGTCTTCAAAATGATGTTGTCGAACTGCGCCGCCTCGCTCAAACGTCCGACGGCCCGCACGCTGATTTGATAATCTTGCCCGGGAATGGCCGGCTGCTGTCCAATTTCTCCCGCTCCGATCTCCACGTTCTGCTCTGAAAGAGCATTCACCACGTCGGAAGCCGTGAGCCCGCGGCCTGCCATGCGCGTCGGATCCAGCCACAGCCGCATGGAATACTTTCCTTCGCCGAAGATCTGCACATCGGCGACTCCCGGAATACGTTTGAGCGCGTCTCGCACATACACGTCGAGATAGTTGCTCATGAAGAGCGGCGAATACTGGTTGTTGTCGGAGGTAACGGCGGCTCCGAAAACAAAATTCTCTGAAGTCTTCTGCGTGGTGATGCCGATGGCTTTCACCGCTGCCGGAAGCCTTCCCTGCGCCGTGTTCACACGGTTCTGGATGTCGACCGCAGCCAGGTCGGGATCGCGCGTGATGTCAAACGTAACCAGGATCTGACTGGTCCCGTCATTCCCGCTGCTCGAAGTCATGTACTTCATGCCTTCCGCGCCGTTGATCTGCTGCTCCAGCGGAATCGTGACCGCACTCTCGACCGTCTGCGCGCTCGCACCGATGTAGCTACTGGTCACCGAAACCTGCGGAGGCGCAAGGTTAGGAAACTGGGCGATTGGCAACGTAGGCAGCACGGCCACTCCCGCCAGGATGATCAGCAACGCGCAAACGCTCGCAAAAACGGGGCGCCGTATGAAGAAGTTAGAGAACATGAACTCGAGACCTTAGATTCTGACGACCAGGACCGCAGGCGACGGGACGGCTATTTTTTTCTTCGATAGATTTGAGGCCAGTGAAGGTAAGACTGCAAAAATCACCGGCGAACGATGAATCCATGGTTTGTTCTGCGTCTTGCGAATCCCCCGCGGTTTTCATTTGATAGTGGATTCCGCTAACCCGTCGGCGTCACCGGCATTCCATCTACCAAAAGCTGCGTGCCAGACACAATCACCTTATCGCCCGGCTTGACCCCTTCGAGCACTTCCAGGTTGTTGCCCACGGTTTGTCCGACTTTGATGGGCTTTTGCCGCGCAACATATCCGCCCTTCTCCGGCTCAGCGATGAACGCAAAATACTGTCCGGCCAGGCGCGAGACCGACAGGATCGGCACCTCAGGATTCTGGTGTGTTCCAAAAATCACCTGTGCTCGCACAAACTGCGCCTGCCGCAACGCATCGTTGCCATTGGCGATCCGGGCCTTCACCAGCACTGTCTGCGTGGAGTTATCGACCTGCGGCGAAATGAAGCTCACCCGAGACTCGGCCAACACCTTGCCGTCGGGGTTGACCACATTGACCGGCATGCCCATCCGGAGCTGTGCTGAATGTTCCACCGGAACATACACGTAAACTTCCAGACTTCCCGGCTGGTCGACCGTGGTCAGTTGCGTGGTGGTCGTCACGCGGTCGCCCACTCGTACCGGAATATCTCCCACAATTCCACTTCGTGGAGCGACGACTCTGTAGTAATGAAGCTGCACTTCCTGCTCCCGCACTTGTGCGTCGAGCGAGTTCATCTGCGCCTGTGCGGTATCCAGAGCACTTTTTGCCTGGTCCAGGTCCTGCTTGCTGACCACGCCCGCGCTATACAATCCTCGCGTGCGCTCATACTGCTGTTTCGCCCAGATGAGATTAGCTTGTTGCGCCGCCCGCGAACTCTCCTGACTCTTGACGGTAGCCTGCTGCTTCCGCGGATCAATCTCCATTAACGGCCTACCCGAGCTCACATGATCGCCGGAGTGCACAAAAATTTGTGTGATCTGACCCTCTACCTGCGGCATCACTACCGCTGAATCCCGCGATTTCAGCATCGCTACATATTCGCCGGCGTCATTGATCGCTACCGCGTGAGCCTCAAGCACTTTGACGGGCATGGACTGTGGACCGCCAGCCTGCGGGTTTCGTGAGGAATTCGTCGAGCATCCGATGGCTATCGCCCCCGCCATTAAAGCCGCGGCGAATAAGAGTCTTAACCCAAGATCTTGGGCCTGATTCGGCTTCAATTTGTTTTCCCTCTGCACTTTAAAGTAGGGAAGGTCGCCCTCCTCATGGACGCCTGCCCAAGTCATAAGCTCGTTTTGCAAGGAAGCTCGCTGTAAAGAACCTGGTATCTCCGGTGCATCGGTCAATAAAGAACAATACGTCCAGAGTCAAATTGTGACAACATCTCGGTGAAGTTTAGGGGTGGAGTAGATCGGAACAGAGTGTCTGACTGGGAGTGCCGAACAGAAAGGACGACTTCGTTTAGGGCGCGATTGGCTGTTAGCAAACAGCGCCCCCTACGGTTGCAATATCGCCATTGCACTCATTTTCACCAAAAAAGGCGGAAAAACAGCGCAAGCTTGTGCAATCGATGCATCACAAAATGCCGTCCTCGGCGCAGATTTACCTCCCGGAGATCCTTGAGGGGCGATCTTTGGGTTGATGGCCCCGACGATGGCTCATGAGTTTCGAAATAGCTCTATGAGGATCCAAAGGAGTATCCAGAGCGCCCACCAGGAAATAGGTGCTGGAAAAGCGATCCGATTTCCAGTACTTGGACCACCAAAGACATGCCGCCATCGCAGACTCCACACAGTCCTTCGATACAAACCGACCTCGTTTTGCTCGAGGAAGCGAACTAACATCGGGATGTCAGTTAACAGGTGACGGTACTTCGGCGGAAACCACTCACCGCTATTCTCTTTGCAGTCAAAGTAACTGCGGTATCGGTCCCAGGTCTCTCGCAGCACCACCTTGTCTCCCAGCAAAGCGCAGGCTTCTGCTCGGATATGAGCCAAGCATCGGGCGCAGTGGTCGTGCGGTAGGTCACGGAGTGCATCACCACAGGATGCGATCGTCTCCTTCAAGTCGGATGGCCACACTGTCGAAAGGCAGTTGACGTAGTTTGCCACCGTCCACATGCTGACGCCACGGCGTTTGCGCCAAGATGACAGAAGTTTCCGCACTGCGTTTCTGCGATTCAAGGAAGCCAATGCGCGGCCAGTTTCTGACCAGGTTGCGACGTCGCCCTCCACTTGTCCCTGGTGCTTCCTCCAATACCGTACGACCAGCCGATAGTGGCCTACACCGTTCAGTCGTTCGAAAGCTCTCGCACGATACTGGCCGTTAACCCAAGCGGTTTGGTCGGCCATGTTTAGCAGACTCATGAGTTCCTTGACCCCGTCATCCGGAAACCATGTAATCCATAGCGGTTGCGGAATGATTTTTGGGGTCCCTGCTCGCTCGAGAGCGTGAGAGCACAGAATCAAGAATGCATGAGGAGTCGGACGCCGCTGGCTTGCTAGCGCTTGACGTGCCACCTGATAAGCTTTGGCAGTGAGCTGAGCTCTCCCAAGCGACTGCCACGCATAGTCGGACGGCCATACGGTACTCTCGCCCTCTGCAAAGAAGATGCGTTGCATGGCAGCAATCGCCTCGTCCTCCCTTTCTTCTTCTCCGTAAACCTCGACCAAGCGGGCCAGATAGTACGGATTGTTCGCGTCCAGAGGGCGAAGTGAGTGCAGGACCGCTTGTGCTTCCAGAACTCGCTTTCCCTCGCGTAGCAAATCGTACCGATGGAGGTGTAGAGGGAGTTCCTCAGGAAAATCGCGGAGCAACTCGCTCCATTCCGCATTCAGCGCTTCGACGGGAAGCCCTGCTCTTTCCAGCACAGCCAGGCGTTGATGCCGAAATTGCGGGACCGCTCGAAGTTGTTCGGGAATTGCGCCGAGCAATTCACGAGCCTGGTCCCAGGCCTGGTCTTCGGCTATCCATTCCATCAGGAGATTCCACCCCCACTGGTACCACGGAAACTTTCCGACGGTGGAAGCCATTTCCTCGCGCGCCTCACGGTGTTTCCCTTCCTGTCGACGAATCCAGGCCAGTCGCCCATGTGCGGGAGATGGGTCGCACATCCCGGGCCGAATTCCTTCTATTACCTGTACACCATCGTCGTAGCGCCGTTGCTCCACAAGAAGCATCGATAGTAGGTCGGCGGCATCGAAGAACACGGAGTTGAGAGACAAGCTGCGTCTGTAGCACGCCTCAATTTCGCCCGGTGTCGCAAACAGCCGGAGCTGGTTGAGAGTTGTGCCCAGCAAGAACCACAAGTAAGCGCCACGCGGATACACCCGCACGCCTTCCCGTGCCACTTCTACTGCTGCATCCTGATCGCCGCACTCGATCAGCAGCCGGATGGCACGCGTTCGCCAGTTGACGTCTCGTGGCGCGCGTTCCAGAGTTTCGCAAACTATATTTTTAGCCAGATCAAAGCGGCCGTGGCGTATCAAAATCTGAATCAGAGCATCGGAGACCCGATAGTTCTGCGGGTCGCATACAGCAGCTTGCTCCAGCAACTTCTGCGCCCCGTCGCTTTGGCCGCGGAGTTCGTAGACCCACGCCAGTTGTATCCGTATTTCCGCGTTATCCGGGTGACGACGAATCATCTCCTGAAGGGCTTCTTCGGCTTCCTTGTGAAGTCCTAGCTTGCGGCAAGCATGCACCAGAGAGAAGCGCAGGCCAACGTGGTAGGGGAAATGGTCGACTGCAGGACACAATGCCGCGTAGGCGCGCTCCGCGTCGGAGCGGCCGTGGCCCTGTTCGAGCAGAAGATCGGCAAACGATTTTGAAATTTCGGGGTCGTCGGGCCGTAATCTTCTCCAGCGCTGTACGGACTCCTCGGCCTCGCTGAGCCCGAAACGTTGGGCGACAAGAGGCAGAGTGTTCTGGACGATAGCCAAGTGCCCAGGAGATCGCAACAGGATCGGTTCCACCGCCCGCCAAACTTCCCGGCGCTCCTCCGGATGGAATCCTGCCGAGCATTCCCAGAGTCGTTCGTAGGCGTAAGGGCTGGCTGGTTCGACCTCGATCGAGCCAATCCAGGAGGCGACGGCGTCTTTCCAGCGCCCACAAGCCTCATGCCATCGCGCGCGAACGCGGATTGTCCCGGGGTCTTCTGTTCCGGTGCGGTAACACTCTCGCAAGAAGGCCTCTATCCGCGCTTGCAATCTTCTGCGTTTCCGATCGTGTGCGGCTTCGAAGTCTTGAATACAACAAAGGGTCAGTTCGCGCCACGCCCGGCCGTCTTCGGCATTGCGTTTGACCCGCCGAAGAAGAAGGGAATATTTCTTGTGCCTGGGTTCTCCTGAGCGATCGAATTGCCGGTAATACAGTTCCTCCAGTTCATCGTGGCCAGGCTGGTCTGCTAACCATCGCGACGTTAGTTTCAGCGCCTCCAGGGGCCCATCGCGCTTCGCGATCAGATCAGCCAGAGCGTAGCGGGCTGGCATAGCGCGTGGTACTTCGCGAACCCATCCCTCAGCTTGTTCAACGGATTGCTGCAGATCACCGCGCAGGCGATAGAATTCCACGGCAGCTTCGCGAAAGACTGGCAGATTCCCGGTCCTTTCAAGAAGACCCAAGTTTGCCTCAGCCTCCTGCCACCGGCCCATGCGAGCGAGAAAAGGAACGACGAAGCCTAGCAGTTCCGGCGAACTGCTCTGTTGAGCAAGTGCTTCGGTGCAAGCCGAGACTGCTCGGTCGGGGCAACCCCACTCTTCCAGGCAGCGGATCCAGCTAACCCAAGTGCCCGCGGCGCGCGGTGCGCTGCCGAATTTTCTGACTCGTTTCTCGAGCCAGGAAAACGCCTCCTCCTCGCGATGGACCTGTGCCAGGGCATTGGCATAGCTAATGGCGTAATGTTCGCTGTCCGAGGCAAGGCAGGAAGCAATCCGAAGGGATAACAAAGACGCCTCTGTATCGCGCTCTTGCCATGCCAGATCCCCAAGCACGTGCCAGGCGCCCGCCGCTTGCGGCTGGCGCCGGATGAGTCCATTCAGCAGGGATCGGGCACTGTCCCGCGTCGCTTCGGAAAAACGCAGCAGGTCGGCATATTCTGAAACGTACCGGGCCGGAGGAAAGAACCAGTCCTGTTGCGACTGCACTCCTGGAAGGCTGCCCTGTTCGACTACTCCTGCCAGTGTGTCCCGCATCAGCGCAGTATTGCCCTTCACTCGGCACGCCGCGATCAGGCGGGAACGCAAGGAAGGGGAATTCGGGAACTCGTTCAGTAACTGTTGGAAGTCACGTAAGGCCTCACCGATGTGGCCGTCCTCGGCCGCCTGGATTGCGTGCAGCAGGCGAGTTCCCGGATGAGCTGGAAACCTCCTCTTCACATCATCGACGATCTTTCGGGCTGCGGCCGGTCCTTGTAGAATCAGAGTTTTCTGGTGCAACTGCCCCGCCGTCATGATGGCTCCATCGTCCTCTGGCAGGAGCTGATCGAGGAGAGCTTTCTTCTCGAGGGGAACAGCTGTCATTCCCTTGATTCCGAGGGGGTCGCGGTTCTTCGCAAAACTTTCCACCAGATATTCGGTCGTTCGGTAGGCCATAGGATCATGAACGATCAAGGTTCCCGCCCCTTCGTCCATGCCTACTACAGCGACCGCATGGGCGTTGTCGTCTCCCTCGAGGAGGAGTACGAAACCTATGCCACTCTTGATCAGTCGAGTGGCTGTATCCGGGGTCACGGGAAAGAACCGGACCGTAAACCTCTGTTTTTCCAGCCATTCGGCTGCAGCCCACTCGAATGTTCCTCCGAACGTAATCTCGGAGGCCATGCGATCCGGGTCGAGGTGTTGTCCGAGCGTAGCCATAGCGGAGGCAAGACTCGTGGGAAGACATGCTTCGTGCTTCTGGATTGTGCGAGTGAAGGGCAGACGGATACGGCGGCCCGATGGATTCTGGCGAAGATTGGCCAGGACTTTACGGTAAAAGGGAACCCGCGCCTCCTCTGCCCAATGTTCCATTTCGGCGTGATCGTCTGCTTGCTCCGCGATGTCGAGCCGGAATCGCGCAAAAAAGTTGCGGGGATTACGGTCGGCCAGGGGGGCCAAGGCGGGCAGACGTTCAGCGAGTCGGAGCGCGTCTCCAAGTGCAAGACAACGACCGTCACCATCAAGGCTTTCGGCCAGAGCGCACTTATACCAGCAAGCGAGTTGCACTATTTCGTAGGACTGACAATCCTCTGACGCCGCAGCCAGGCGATCGGCCGATTCCTTCACCCGCCCAAGATTGAGAAGGCTTGCCGATAGACTGCGGGCCGCATGGGGTGTACCTGGACTGATCTCCCATGCCAATTCGGCACATTGCAGGGCTTCGCCCCAGCGGTCTTCAAGTCCAAGGACGTCAGATTCACAACTCGTTATCCATTCATCCCGGCCATGCAAGCTGAGCGCTCGCCTGAGGCATTCGTGGGCATGGGTAAAATCGCGCAGCAATGCCCAGGTCACAGCATCAGATGCGAGCCACCAGGCAGGTATCTCCGGGACCCCAGCACAAATGGCCGGATTCTTTTCAAACTCCCGCAAATCCTCCAGCAGCCCCGATCTTCGCCGGCGAACATGCCTTGTGAAGTAGCGAACTCGAGGATTGCCCGGATCGCGCGCGTATGCCTCTCGAAACAGCCAGCGCGAAAGCCTCCATCCACCCAGTCGCGATGCTAGTCTGCCGCCAAGAATCAGTTCCTCAACCGAGAGGTGCTTAATCGGGGTTGATGGCTTCCAGTATTCCGAACTTCTGTGGTAGGCATCAAGGAAGCGATTGCTATCGTAGAGCTGCTGTATGTCAGCGAATGTAATCACGCCAGGTTATTGAAACATGGCTTTCAAGCTAGCTCAACGATGGACTTGCATCGCTAGCTGACGAGACCACCCCTAAGCATTCGGCTTAGTTCGGCGTGGTCCGACTGCGCTGATTAGGGATGTTATTCGCACGGCGCCAGACAGGGCTACCCGCTAAAGGCGAAAACAAAGCGACATGAGCTAACAGACCCCGAAGTGCCGAGCGCGATAGTGTCCTCGGCGCGCTTGAACTGCCGGACTTTTATGTCCATGGTACAGGGCCCTTCTTCGACTACGAGACGCACCGCGAAGCAAGAACTTTTGTCACGGACACTCTGGAATGGATTTCTCTGCCTCAGAACTGATCGAGGCAGGATGGGAGATCGGTGCCTGGCTCAGACGCGGAAGCTTCATGTCGGTCAGTTTGCGCGTTATCACATAAATTACAATCCTGGACTCCAAGGAACTGAAGAAGCTGCTTCCGGGTGCGCGTCAGGCTGCAGCGGGCTTCGTCGCACACCATTTCCAGTTCCGGGAATTGCCGGCCCGCTTGTTCGAGCATCCACCTCGCCTTGTGACGGATAAAATGCTTCAGGCTGCTCTTGCCCATTCTGCGAGCTGATTTGCGTCTTTGGGTAGCCCGCCTGGCGACACTGTGGTGGGCCATCGCATTGCAAGGACTTAACGCGCTCCGAACCATGCGCGCGAAACCTCCTATGCCTACGAGATGCTAGGCCCTTCAAATGGGCAGTGTCTCGCCGTGTGCTGCACAGAAATCCATTTCCATGTGGTGAATTCATCGAGTGCCGGCTATTCTGCAACTCGAGGGACCAGATAGCACGCGGTTCGGACGCGCGAGCAAGTTAGAAATGCTTGATCCAGCCGGGCTCGCGTACATGTTCCTCGTCAAGGCGGCGCAAGCGGGCGGCCATGATGCCGGGTCTGCCCAAATAACCAACCACTCGCCCGGAATTGCCGCTCTCCACGACCGGCAGGCGACCAATATCGTTGCGCAGCATCTTGGCGGAAGCCTCGTGTAAAGACTCGTTAGGATAGGTAACGATGACGTCGCGCGTCCCTGCATCGACCACGCTCATCGCGCCCGATGGGTCTTTGTCTAGTGCCCGGAGCACATCGCCGCGAGTGATCACCCCGACCAGCTTTCCTTCAGGGTCCAGAATGAACATGCCCTGGTGCTTACACACTGCCGGGTCGCGGCGTGCGATACGATCCGCCAATTCGCCCACAGTCATGTCGGGCGCTAGTCTGGGCACGTCCTGATCCATCGTTTCCGCTACCCTCATCTGGTGCATCACGTCGGCTTCATAATCCTGATGAATGTGAAGGCCACGCCGTGCCAGCTTTTCCGTCATGATAGAAGCCTTGGGCATCAGCAGCATGGCGACCCCGTCGGCAATCACGCAGACCAGCATGAGCGGCAGCACGGAGTTGTAGTCCCGGGTAATCTCGAACGCAAAAATAATGAATGCGAAGGTCGCTCGTGATGCTGCTCCGAAGACCGCCCCCATCGCAACCAAGGCAAACGCGCCGGGCGACAAATTTGCCGCCGGAAAGATCCGATCCATTCCAAGGGCGAATACCCCACCCAGGGCCGCACTCGACATGAACATGGGCGCCAGCAATCCGCCGGAGGTTCCCGATCCCAGAGAGATCACCAGGGCCACCGCTTTGGCGATCATGACCACGAGCAGCAGCTTCCAGGCCAGGTTTGCATTCAGAATGTCGCCGATCGTGTCATATCCCACACCCAACACACGGGGTACAAAATAGCCAATGATTCCAAGACCCAGCGCGCCAAGTGCCGGCCACCAGAGTTCGTCTACCGGCAACTTTTCAAACTGGTCTTCGGCCCAGTACAGCAGTTTGCTGAACCCCACGGCGGCGAACCCGCAGACCACGCCCAGGATCAGGTAGAAGGGCAGTGCATGCGGGATCCCAAAATCCATGGCGGTGACCTTGAACATCGGGCCTGCGCCCAGCATTTGAATGTGCACCGCGGTAGCCAGTGTGCTGGCAATAACGAGAGGAATAAACGACCGTGCCTTGAATTCAAACAAGAGCAGTTCGATGGCCAGGATGACGCCCGCGATCGGTGTGTTGAAAGTCGCGGACATGCCCGCCGCTGCGCCGCAGGCCAAGAGCACCTTGCGCTCCGAAGCGGTGGTATGAAAAAGCTGGCCGACGAGCGAACCGACTGCGCCACCGGTCTGAATGATCGGACCTTCCGCGCCGAAAGGGCCACCCGTGCCGATCGCGATCGCTGCGGAAATTGGCTTAAGGATCGCGACTCGTGGCTGAATGCAGCTCCGGTTCACCAGCACTGCCTCCATGGCCTCGGGAATGCCGTGTCCCTTGATCTTGGGCGTTCCATATTTGGCCATGAAGCCGACGATGATTCCGCCGACCACCGGGATCACGATCACCCACAGCCCCAGTTGGGTGTGGCGCGCGCTGATAAAGTCTGTGCTAAACCGGTGGTAGAAAGCGATATTTGTAAACAAGCCGATCAGCTTGTAGAGCAGAAAAGCAATCAGACCTGCCAGCAGCCCGATGCCAGCTGCTAGAAACGACACCAGGACCATGCGGAACTGCGCTGGCTCTCCGATTCTTACGTCTGCAACCTGTGCTCCGGTGGCACCAATCGTGAGGGGATGCGGACCTACATCGTTGTCGTTACCGTGTGGCGTGCTCTTCACTCTTGCTCCTTATTCTGTCGCCTGATCTCGTTGCGATTCTGTTGCTGATCCTGGTGGTTGCCATTGCGCGTCTTAGAGCAGCGATGAGGGCGGGCCCTTGTGTGCGAAGTTCGGCCCGGTGATAGAGTGAAAGCGTCCGCAGGATTCTCTCGCCTTTCGGAGTTAGAGTGAGCAACACCTCTCTCTGGTCCTTGCCTCCACGATGCCGTCGGACATAACCGCCTGCCGAAAGTCGATTGATCAGCTCGACGGCGCTGTGGTGCTTTATCTGTAGTCTCTCGGCTAGTTCCGCAACCCGCGGCCGTATGTTCCTGGGTAACCCCTTCAAGGTCAGCATCAACTGGTGCTGTTGCGGCTGTAGGCCGGTGGCGCGGGCCACTCCTTCGCTGAAATGCTGAAAGCGGCGGATCTGGTAACGCAACTCCGCCAGCGACTCATAATCGGTCAAAGCGCGCGGCTCCTTCCGGTGGCACAAAGTATATCGTATCAAGATAATTCTACAATGTATCGTAACACGACATGTATATGCTGGAAAAGATGCCAGCGGACTATCCAACAACCAGCACCTGGATGGATCCCAGCGAAGCAGGCAGAGCGCCTGGCTGCGGCGGACGTATCGCGACCGGGAACGAAGAGGTGGTCGGCCCCTTGTCATCGTATCGCGATACGATACACGGGATAACGGCTCAAGCCGGGTCTAGTCGATAAAAATGCTTCAAGATGATCGACTTTGCGCTCGACGCCGAACGCAGGGAAGGGAAGTTACCCTCCTTTAGACGCAATCTATGAAGCATGTGTGCTCCGTTTCCGATCCATCATGATGACGATCATGGCGGCATTGCTCGGAGGTTTGCCGCTGGCGCTCGCGACCGCCAGCGGCGCCGAGTTGGGTCGCCCACTCGGCCTTACTATTGTTGGCGGTCTCACACCGCCCGGTCGAAATACCACACGGCTAGGCTTTATCGTCTTCCGGGATAGGGAATCTCTCCTCGATCTTCTTGACTTCTTTTGGCGCGTGTTTTCGGAAGGACCGCTTCAGATCAGAGGTGAATCCGCAGAGGAGGTTGCTGGTCGCGTCTGAGCTCACCGCTCCGTGAATTGGAAATCGTTTTTTCCCCCGACGAGGTGCACAGGTGGGATAAACTCTCGAACACTCTGGAGAACTGCTTATGGAACAGAATTGCAAGCGCGTTGGCCCCATTGCTTGGGTGTTACTGCTGACATTTTTGTGTGGCCAGGTTGCTCTGGCCGCGAACAAATACGACGATACGCTCTTCAAAGACATGAAGTGGCGCTCCATTGGCCCGTATCGTGGCGGCCGCGTCCTGGCCGTTACGGGTGTCCCGGGCGATCCATATACGTTCTACTTTGGCGGTGTTGCTGGAGGCGTTTGGCGCACTACGGACGGCGGTTCGAGCTGGAAGCCACTGTTTGATAAAGAGGCCGTTTCGTCCGTGGGTGCCATCGGCGTAGCTGATTCCAATCACAATGTGATTTATGTGGGTACAGGCGAGGCCTGCATTCGAGGCAACATTTCTTATGGGAACGGCGTTTATAAGTCGACGGACGGGGGAAGAACCTGGACGAATGTTGGCCTCAAGGATACCCAACACATAGCGAGTGTTATTGTCCATCCGCGTAATCCGGACGTGGTCCTGGTCGCGGCACTTGGCCATGCCTATGGACCTAACACAGAGCGCGGAGTATTTCGCTCGACTGATGGCGGCAAGAATTGGGAAAAGGTCTTATACAAAGATGACCAGACCGGCGCCATCGATGTGGTTTTTGATCCGAACAATCCCAACGTGCTATTTGCGGCGCTGTATCAGGCGCAACGAACTCCTTGGAGCTTGAACAGTGGTGGACCCGGCAGTGGGCTCTACCGATCCGTAGACGGGGGCGTTAGCTGGAAACATCTCGAAGGCCACGGACTGCCAGCCGGGCTCATGGGGCGAATTGGGGTTTCCGTGTCCGGGGGCGATTCCAATCGTGTATACGCCCTGATAGAAGCCCAGGAGGGCAGCGGGCTCTATCGCTCGGATGATGGTGGAGATAGTTGGACGAAGATCAACAGCGATCAGCGTCTCACCCAGCGAGCCTGGTACTTTACTCACGTTTTTGCTGATCCCAAAAGCATTGACACCGTTTACATGCTAAACACTGGCCTGTTCCGCTCGAGTGATGGGGGCAGAAGCGTGGAGCTTTTGCCTGCGCCGCATGGCGATCACCACGGCTTGTGGATTGACCCCACCAATCCTCAACGCATGATCAACGGCAACGACGGCGGTGCCACGATCACGGTGGATGGTGGCAAGAGTTGGACGACGCAGTACAACCAGCCTACGGCGCAGTTCTACCACGTTGCCACCGACAATCAATTCCTCTATCAGGTTTACGGCGCACAGCAGGACAATACGACAGTCACGATTGCTAGCCGGACGGACGATGGCTACATCGGCCGGCAGCATTGGCACGATGTGGGAGGCGGCGAGAGCGGATACGTTGTGCCTGATCCACGCGATGCCAACGTCGTCTATGCAGGTGCAGGCGGAGGCTTGATGAGTCGGTGGGACAAGCGCACGATGCAAGCCCAAGACATCACAGTCTGGCCCGTCGATTACTCGGGCCACGGCGTCAAAGATATGAAATATCGTTTGGGATGGACTGAACCAATCGTGGTTTCTCCCCACGACCCGGATGTGCTTTATACCGCCGGCGAAGTGGTTTTCCAGAGTACTGACCACGGAAGAAGCTGGAATGCGATTAGTCCCGACCTCACACGGAACGATAAAAGCAAGCAGGAATCCTCCGGTGGTCCCATAACAAAGGACAACACGAGTGTCGAGTATTACGACACCGTATTCACCATTGCCGAGTCTCCCATGCAGAAGGGTTTGTTGTGGGCTGGCAGCGATGATGGCCTGGTGCATATCACTCGCGACGGCGGAAAAAATTGGACGAACGTCACGCCGAAAGGCATGCCGGAGTGGAGCCTGGTGAGCCTCATCGAAGCTTCCCCGCACGATCCGGGAACGGCGTACATAGCGCTGGACTGCCATAAACTGGACGATCTCAAGCCCTACGTCTACAAGACCACAGACTATGGCAAAAGCTGGACGAAAATCGTCACTGGTATTCCTGACGGCGCCTATGTGCATGCGGTCCGCGAGGATCCTCGGCAAAAAGGATTGCTCTACGTTGGCACGGAGACTGGAATTTTTGTGTCTTTCGATAGCGGGGGTGGCTGGCAGCCCTTGCAGTTGAACCTGCCGCAGACGCCGATTCACGACCTGGTCATAAAGAATGACGATCTTGTAGTAGCCACGCACGGCCGCGCCTTCTGGATTCTTGACGATGTCACGCCCCTGCGCCAGCTGAGTGACGAGGTGACCAAGGCCGATATCTATCTCTACAAGCCGCCGGTGAACTACCGCACCTATTTTGCGGAATTTTACGATCGCCGACAGCCGGTGGGTGAGAATCCGCCTCACGGGGCGATGATTTCTTATTACTTCAAGTCTTCCCCTAAGGGTGAAGTGACGCTGCAAATCCTCGATTCTAAAGGCATGATTGTCCGCGAATTCTCCAGCATAGACAAAAAGGGACCAGTGACGCCGCCCGAGTGGCCCGACTTGGTGCCGCCCGAGGAGAAAATTCCCGTGGAGGCCGGCATGAACCGGTTCAGCTGGGATCTTCGTTACGATGGCCCCCATCGCTTGGCGGGAGAAGTGCTGGCCGAGATCCGCTCGCGCGGGCCGATCTCGCCCCCGGGCAGCTATCAGGTGAGGCTGAACGCAGAAGGAAAGAGCCTTACGGTTCCCCTCGAACTCAAGATGGATCCACGTGTAGACGTTTCTCTAGCTGACATACAAAAAGAATTCGACCTGGAGCTGAAAATCCGGGGAGTTCTGAGCGATTTGCACGACACCGTGCGCGAAATACGAGACACCCGTGTACAAATTCGCAGCATGCGCGGTCGTTTGGAGGATGTTCGCTACAAATCGATCAACGACAGCGCCAGTGCGCTCGAGAAGAAAATGACGCCCATCGAAGAACAACTTTTGCAGACCAACGCCAAAAGCTCGGAGTCAACTTTGAACTATCCGGTACTGATTGACGAACAGCTCCACGGATTGGTGTTCAGTGTTGAATATGACGGCGCGCCTACGCAGCAACAGTACGCGGCGTTTGACGTTCTCAGCCGTCAAGCGATGCCCCTTATCGCTAAGTGGAAGGACATTCGATCTAGTGACGTAGTGGCGCTAAACGACATGATGAAGAAGGATGTCCCTGCGATTTACCTGGCACCAACGGGCGATGCATCGACGCCAACTCAAACCGGCGGCCAAAATCATAAGAATTGAAGGGGAGTGGTAATGACCGGGCGTGACCGTTGGGTCTATGACCAGAAGGGCAGGAGAGTGTCACGACCTCGAAATCTCATTCCCTCAAACGCATCTTCTTCGAACCCAAGGGCAGCGAATCAGAGCTGCGGTGTGAAGCTTCTTCAAACCGAAAAGCGTGGATCGCCCTCAAGAATTTGCAACTGTAGCTTAGGTCTTTCACCCTTGCGCCAGAGGCTGGTTCGATGTCGCGTACGATACAGGAGAGGGCCGCCGTCGGCCCTCTCGCTGCGCTCGAGAGGACGGGGGATACACACAAACTCGGTTTCGAGCATCTCGTTGGTGACGCGAACAATTGCGTACCCGTGGCCACCCATATCCACAAAGGAAACGTGCGGCGACAGATCGGGGTTGGATAAAGCGCGAGCCTTCTGCAGGTCGCCGATTTTTGTATATTCCAGAGCCGATCGGACACCGTGTTTCAGCAATAGATTCATGGTTGGCTGAGGACGCACGACTCCCGGTTCCTGGCCTACGAATAAGGGCCGCAGCGGATGCTCTCTGGGAAGGCCGTGTTCGAATGCCTCTACGATTCCTGGAGCTGAGATTGAACCGGTTACGAAAGCGATTCCGACCGGTTCGAAAGGTTTGGGTGGGAGAGCCTTGGCTGCGAGTCCAGCCCAGAAACTGTGGCGGTCGCCTGCTACGGTCGCGAAACCTGTAATCCCATTGTCGCGAACGAAGTCATAGATTTCACCGCGCTCGACGTAGGCAGTGCTGTGATCGCCGGCGCCGGTACTGGCATCGAATCCCGCATATCCCTGACCGGGCCACGGCGCGGTCAGACCCGGTGGCAGATTCTGCGGGTCGGCGCGCATGTCAAGCGTGGCAACAGTATTGCCCCAGATCTTCCAGGTCGCTTTCGACTTCTGCAAACAATTGAGGAACCAGGCTTTCTGTTCAGCTCCGAGAAGGGTTGTTGCAGGTTCATCTTTGCGAAAGTTCGCGATTTCAGTGCTGCCATACTTAATTGTTGCCGGGGGATGACCGCCGTTGTAGGCACGTCCGGCATCGAGTGCGTCTAGCACTTCCTGCGGAATGAATCCGGGAAAGTCGTCGCTCATAAAAGCTTGGATTTCCGCCCGATAAGTCGGCTCCTCGGACCGATAGTTCCGCTGGTCTGTGATGATCAGCTCCATGTTGCGACCCCAACGCAGTGTTCGGTATCCCCTTAGGCTATGAATGGCGGTGAGGTTGTTCGTTTCCTGACCTAAACCGTTCTCGTCAAAGTGCGTGATTGGCGCATTAGCAACTCGTGGCGGATCGAAGCGATCAAGGGATGGACCACTTGGTTTGTAGAGCCGCGCCGGTTGGTATTCGAAAAATGCCTGATACGCTGCCACTTTTCGCGTCTGTGCAGGACGATTCACCCCTCCAAACCGTTGCAGGCTTTGCCAACCGATCCAACTGAACTCGTGGTTATCCCACATGCACACAAACGGCCAACGCGCGCGTGCGTCCTGGAGGTCGGGGTCGTGTAGATAGTTGCGGTAGACGGCGCGATAGTCTCCGACGTCTGTCGGAATATGGAAATCGCGGATCTTTTCGCCGTGTTCGTAGTGAACGATGTCGCGCAGACGACGGTCGTACATGCCTTGAGGCCGGTCTTCTGGGTACCAGACAATTTCATAGATGAAGTCGCCGAGGTGGAGCACGAACCCGAGACGATCCTCTTCCGAAGCGCGTTCGTCCTCGAAAATCATTCTCCGGTACGCATTCTGAGCACCCTGGTTCGCGTTCTGGCAAGAGACGAACGCAAACCGCACAGGTCTTCTGTCGTCATCGGTTGGTGCCGTGATGGTCCTGCCGACCCGGCTGCCGTAGCCACTCACATCAGTAAAGCGATACCAGTACGTGCGCGCCGGCTTCAATCCGCCAGCTAATACACGACAGGTCCAATCGGAGGCTTCTGAGATAGGCGCTTCTGCACGGGCGACAACTCGAGTGAAGGATTCATCCTCGGCGATCTCCACGTGCAACTTGTCTACGACTCCGTTATCTATGGGTCGACGGCGAGTCCATAACATAACACTGCCGCTGTCAGGATCTCCTGAAGCGACACCCTCGGGGTAGAGATCGCGGCGCTCGTGCCGTGGAACGCTGGAACGTGTAGCAAACGGCTGGCCCCAGGCTGCTGTCGCACCTAGAGCAACTGCCAATTCCATGAAGGACCGCCTGGTTATTGTGGTCATTTGTTCAGTCTCTAAAAAAGCTCACCTCAAGCGATCGATCCGCCTCTCTCCGACCCGAGCAGCTGCCCACCGCAGAAGCGTTCAAAAATTTGAGGATGAGCCATCCTAAGCGCGCTGTCTTGAATCCATTTGACTTGGCTGAAGCGAGGCAAAACAAGTTATCCTTGGCCGTCACGTTGTCTTCACCTATCGATTGAGCGTGTCATCAACAATCGACAATTCGCGATTTCGCCGCATCAGGCCCGGCATAGACACTTTGCCTTGCAGCTTCAGTTTGCCGCGTCATCGCCATTTGCGCGCGTACGCAACCGTAGTGCTTTCAGGCTGCTTCGAGGAGTCCGGATATTCCGGCCGCATACGCGCCACCGCGGGCGACGTCCTGATCCACGCTGCCTTGGATTGCCATGCGAATGAGATGGTCTCTGCGGGTGTGAAGCTGATAAGGCTGGATTGGATGGACACCAGTGGGATTGGAGGGCTTTATTATTTGGCTAACGTGGACGAACTTGCTCGCACTGCTGAGAAGGATGTCACCGAAGCGATGCATCTGCTGAAACTGGCACTCCGGGAACAATGCTTACCTTCGCCTGGACAAAAGAATGACTGGCCCGATCTGTTGCTGGCTGATTTGGCCAGAGATGCTTCGATAGAGATTGGTGCATGGGCGGAAATAAACGGTCTGGCACGAGAAACAGTGTCTCGGGGATTCGGGGCAGCGTACGGGATCTCACCCTCAATTTTACGGGCTGAATTGCGAGCGCGTTCGGCGTGGTTACGCATCACAAGAGGCTCCGAGTGTCTGTGCAGAATCGCCGCGGAAACAGGTTTCGCCGATCAAGCTCACATGACTAGATGGGTGCACCGCATCACGGGAGCCCCGCCCGCGGTTTGGCGTCGAAGCTTTTCTATCACCTAGTGTGATTGTTTCTGTGAGCCCCTACGTATCGATCACCAGACCATTACACCGCCGAATACCTCGTTCGCTGACGAAAAGGCGCTTGAGTGTGAGGTTGACCGAGGAACTGTAACGTGGTCTCGATCCGGACAGTGCGTTGATGCCGGAATCCTTACATCTTGCGATACACTGACCGAATTCACTGATCTTCTACGTTCAGCCGCACACCCTTTAACTCTTCGATATTGTTAATCGCAATTGCGTGAGTTCCTTTCCTCGCATAAACAGTGCCGCTGGCCCGCACGTATTTTCCCAGGAATGGCTTCAGCTTCTGCCGTTGGTCCGTATCGGGCATCTTATCGGATATAGGCACGTACAGTTCGCCATCCATGGTCAGAATGACGAGCGGCGACCCGGCATTCGCGCATGCCCGCAAACACTTCATGCTCAAGTGAGTTGCCGTCGCTTCGAGGTTCTGAATGGGACAGGCGATGTCCCGTACCAGGCCTTCGATGGTGGCCTTCGTTTCACGTGCCGGAGCGTCATTACTTGTAGTAGTGGTCGCCGTTTGGGCCCATGCAGGAACCAAGATCATGCCGGCGTAAACCAGGAGACAAAGCCCCAGAAATGTTTTCATCAGATCTCCTTTACTTAGTGTTCAAAACGCCCCACGAGTTCGCCATTCGCCAGAACGTGTCCGCAAGCTTTACACCTTGACCCCAAGCCGTTACTTCCGTCCCGAGGCCGCCTGCCTATCCTTAGCGTCCTGCCAAAGAATCGCGTTCAGCACCTGTGCGTCGACCGCATCCGGGCGAGAAAAATCCATCCGAGAGGATAATTTCGAGCCCGGTGCCTTCTTGTCGTTCATCTCATAGAGAAGCCCGGTGCGCAGGTTCTTGTCATCAGCTTGGTAGGGAGGCTGCGTTCCAGGACCGGCGAACAGCGGCGCCATAATCGGCGCGTGCGCATCGAACAGGTTCATGGGAGGAAGCCCGAGCAACTGCTCCATGGTGTGGACCATGCCCACGGTTGTGTAGAAATGACGGTCAACGAAAGGCGTGGCCGAGCGGGGCGAATACTGGCTGATTACCAGTGCGGTCGAACGATGTGCATCCACATGGTCGGCGCCATCTTGCGCATCGTCCTCAACAACGAATATGGCAGTGTCATCCCAATAGGCGCTGTGCGAAACTGCATCGACGACGCGGCCGACGGCGAGATCGTTATCGGCGACAGAGGCTCGCGGCGCCGGCTTGCCCGCTCGCGTTCCGCCGGTGTGATCGTTCGGCAGCCACAATTGAACGAACTGTGGCAGTTCTTTTGACGTACCCCGAGCGCTAACGAACTCGTCAAACTCACGAAGAAACTCGTCCGCACGAAGTTGATCAGGATATTCAATCGCAAAATCGGCATACAAAGGGTCGATGTGATCTCGTTGCGCTGTTTTTGTCGGACGGATGCTTTTAAGCCTGGGAATTGCCCATGGCCAAGGGCTTGGTCCACCTTTGGGATTGCTGTGGCTCGGCGGCAGCGGATCTCCCGGCTTGATTTCAGTAGACGGACAAGCAGCCGAGAGCGGCGATCGCGTTTCTTTTCCTGGCGAGCTCGTCTTTTCGTCTGTGCACCAGGCGGCGTCCAGCATTTCTCCGTAGATGCGGTAGGTGAAATTATGCTTGGCAAGATTGTCCCAGAGAAAGCCGGTTCCGGGATCGTCCATCAGGGGAAGGTCCTGATCGAGACTGTTGCCCGGGTTCTCCGGACGCTCACTGCCGCGATAAATAATGGGCCAGGTTTTTTCGATGTAGTCGGACGTTGCGGCGGCATCGGACCAAAGATGGCCGTTGGCGGAAACGTCTCCACTGTCATAAAAGTTGTCGAGCACTCCGAACTGCAGCGCGAGTTTGTGCTCGTTCGGCGTAATCTCGGCGCCGTACATGGTCAGTGATGGGTCGCCGTCGCCCACGCCAAGATCGCCAAAAATCTGATCATAAGTCCGATTTTCTTTGAGAATGTAGATTACGTGCCGGATGGGATTCCGGCCTCCCGCAAATTCGATCTTTTCAGGCAGCGCGTGGACAAGGTTGGTGTCTTCCACCTGCCGCGTATAGGCAGCGAGATTCGTGCTGATTTCGCCAACGCTTAGCCGCTGGATCGACCCTCCGATCAATGTCGCGATATAAGGATGCGGGTTAGGATGCAGCCCGGTCTGCACCACAGCTTTCATATTATTCGGTCCGCTGCTGTCCCCTTTCGCGCTGGCAATCAATAGGTCATTCCCGGCAAGAGCCAACGCACTCGGATACCATTCGGTGGGCACGAAGCCAGTGGGCAATTCCACGGCTGAGATCCGATCATTGGATTTGGTCTCGAATACCGCCACAGCATTGAGGGAGCCTAGCGCGACGTAAAGATGCTTTTCATCGGCAGAAAGTGCGATTGCGAGTGACGCCGTCCCGGGTTCGTCGTTGCTGTCGAGGGCCGCGCGATAACATCGCTGGGTGAGACCCCGTTTCAAATCCACCGCTGCCACACCATCGCTCTTGGCGGTGGCTGCGTTAGATATCGCAACGTAGAGGATGTCCTCGTTGCGATTCAGAAGCATCGCGGTGGGATGTGAACCTGGGGCAACGGATTCAGAAGGGCGCCAGAGTTCAATTCGACGTTTCACCGTTCCTTGCTTGAGATCCAATTCGGCCACTGCCGAACCATTCCACAAACTGACCCATGCCTTGCTACCGGCCCGATTGGCGATGACGGTGTATGGATACGCGGCAGGAATGTATCTACTGGTGCTCACATCGAAGGACTTCAAAATTCGGCCCGAGTTCACGTCGAGCAGGAGGACATTGTCCGAAAGATTATTCGCTACCAGCAGGCGGTCGCCTTCGCTCGAACTCAAGACAGCAAGCCCGGCAGGATAGGCGGGTGCAGTTCCCGCCGGATTCTGACCGGTATTGAGAGTGATGATTTTTCCCCTCGACATCTGCTGCGCAGGGATCGCAATGAAACGCTCCGGCGCAACTTGGCCATCTGAGAATTTGTAGACTGCGATCCCGTTCTCCTCGGTAGATCCCATCGAAGCGTAAAGATTTTTGCCGTCGCTCGAAAATCCGAGCCCAATGAAGTAGCTCTGCCGCGTCGATTTTTCGTCACCGCGCAGCCGATCATCAGGAATATCGCGCAACGTGTTGTTGCTGAGGTCGAGAATCGCGATTGACTGTCGCACGCCGCTTTCTTGTGTCCCGTATCCTTGATTGAGAAACGCGGCGTAACGGCCATTGGGGCTTAGCGCGATGGTTGTCGGGAAGCTGTTGGTGCGCGCAATAAAACCGGGGACCGGAAGAGTCAGCATCTTGCTGGTAGGAAGACTAATCCTCCGAAAGTTCCCGTTTGCGCGGACACCCAGGAAGACGAGACACAAGCTGGCGGCGGCGGCACAAAGAATAATGGTTATTTTCTTCATGGTGACGAAGTACGATGAAACTCAAGCAGCCCCGACGGGCTTCGGACAAAGATGGATCAGGTTCGATGGGTCTGTCTTGAATGGATTTGACGACGATCCGTGGGACTGCGGCTGCAATTCGACTGCACACCAGGCCACAGCACGTACTGCCGTGATATGGGCGACAACTCGCTGTGGCTCAGATGCGCTTCAAGAGTGGATAATTCAATTCGAGCGCCATCGCCGGTGGGGGAAGCTCGCCTGCAGATTTCTGGTCGGCTTTCAGTGCGAGGCGATAAGATGCCTCGGTACGGAGAAATTGCTATTTTGCTGATTGGTGAGGAGACCATGATCGAAGACTTATATGACCTGATCGGGGGACAGAACATTATCGAGTCGGCTACCAAGGTCTTCTACGACAAGGTTTCGCAGGATGATAACCTGCGCCATTTCTTTGAGCGAGTTGACATGATGGACCTCCGATCCCGGCAGTCTATGTTCGTTTCCATGCTCCTGGCTGGACGAGTGTATACAGGGAAAAATATTCGTGAGGCCCATGCCCGGTCTAGAGATTGCGGTCTGACCGATGCGCACTTCGACCTGTTCCTCCAGCACTTTCGCGCAGCCTTGGAAGAAGTGGGGGTCAAGCCGGAGAATGCCAAGATAATCATGAAACGCCTGGAAAGCAAGCGAGGAACCATACTGGATACATGAGATTGTTTAGTAGGCGCAAGACGGCCTCCCACTGCTCCCACTGAACCAGAAATCGCAGAATGTAGAATGTCGCCGGGAGACTGGGGAGTAGGGAGCGCCGTCGGAATAGGCAGTTGACCGTCCAATCTCCGCGAGATCAGCGGTCCCATAGAATGGTTCTGTATGCGTGCTCGCCTGGCGGTTCTCATATCTGTTTGCCTCCTTTTGCTAACGTGGCTGGTCTGGCATCTGCGATCAAAAAAACCCGCTGGCCAACCGGCAGCTTCTGCGATCTCCGTGGGTGCATCGTCTGAAAGCACCACATTTCCCACCACGCCCGATTCGGCTCCTACCGCTGTCTATGCTCATAACCTGATGCTGCGAAAAGGTCCAGACTTCCGCATCTACGTGCGCTGGCTGCGTGGAGACCTGGTCCGCACTCGTCAGAACGTGAATCCAACGTTCGATGATCCCGAATCTTTTCGTCTTGACGTAAAAACCGGCGTAATCCGCGCGAATATCGGCGATATCGGCAACTTCCTCAATGCGGGAGGTGTAGCAAACTCGCCCCTGAGAGACATCACGCTTCTTGCCGAGGACGACCATATCAAGCTCAAGGGAACCCTGCACAAGCTCATTTCAATGCCGGTTGAATTGCTCGGCAGCGTTGCTGCAACTCCCGACAACCGAATTCAGGTACACGTCACAAAACTCTCCGTTCTGAAAGTTCCGTTGAAGGGGCTACTCGGTGGATTGAACATTGGCGTGTCAGACCTCTTTCATCCGAAGGGCATCCCGGGAATCGAAGTTTCTGGCAACGACATCTTTTTCGACACCCTCAAGCTACTTCCGCCCCCTCATATCCATGGACAATTGACCAAAGTGCGCGTCGTGACTCCTGATATCGAGGAGGTTTACGGAAACGCCGAAGAGGCAGTGACCCGTTTCGAACAATGGAGAAATTTCCTGCGCCTGAACGACGGCACTATCGACTTCGGAAAGCTCACTATGCATCACGTGGATATTACGATGGTGGATCTCTCGGATGATGCGTGGTTTGATCTCGATCTGAACAACTATCAAAACCAATTAGTGAACGGCTACACTCGCATGACTCCCGAAGCGGGCTTGCAAATCTTCATGCCTGATCTCGACAATCTTCCGAAAAACAAGGGAAACCAGAACATCAGCATGGAGTGGTTAAAACACCGCAATCTCCCGCCCCCGCCAGAGATTATTTCAAAGTAGATGTTGTGCCTTCGTCATCTACGGTGGGCTTACACTCCATCGGCGAGAGCAGCGTCTTCCGCGTCGTAGTCAAACTGTTGCGGATTAATGGTGGAGGGCGGGCCCTTCTGTTCCCAGGCGATTGTTCGCCGTATCGCTTCGTCAATCTCGACTGGTTCTTCGTATCCTAACTCGGTTCGGATGCGCTCAGAACTGGCCACTACATGCTGCGCCGCATTACCAGGCAACACCAGATGTTTTGGGGTGTTCGACCTAGGTAGGACAATAAACTGTCCCGGCCAGTTCGTTTGGGCTGTAATCTTTCTCTGCCATGCGAGTTCGGACAACGAGGGTTCCTCGCAAATGTTGTAGATACGTCCTGCGGCCTGGTCGGAGGTCGCGGCAAGCGCGATCGCGTGCGCAACGTTGTCAACGTATCCACGTGGCGCCCGCCACGCAGCGAAATCATCAGCAATCAAGATTGTGGATCTCCCATCCGCAATGCGTTTGAGCAGGGGGAACCATCGATGAAGCGGGTCTCCCGGGCCGTATACCATCGGGAGCCGCAGAACAGTTCCAGGAAGCCGGGCATCGTTCATGATTGATTCTTCGACCGCGAGTTTGTCGTAATTCTCATCGACCCAGGTAAAGATGCCCTGCATCATTTTTATTGTCTCTGGCGGGTAAAGCCGCCGAACAGTACGAAGCTGCGAGTCTTCCGTAAGAGGCGACGGCTGCAGGTCACCCGGCTCAACTTCGTGCATAACTCCCCACGCACGATAAACGTCCATGCTACTGATCGCAACCACGCGCTGTGTCAGTTCGCGGGAAAGGATCATGAGCTGCCGGGCTTGTTCTCCCGAGCTAAGAATCAAATCGACGATCACGTCGGGTAAAAATTGGCGAATCTGCTCTCGTGAATCGGCAAGTCGATTTCGATCTCCCTGGATTCTCACGAGGTCGGTGGTTGCAGGAGCGGCTGCTTCAGGGCGGCGATGAAAGATCGCAAGTTGGTGTCCCAATTCGCGCAATTCGCGCACTAACGGTGAACCGATGAAACCGTTCCCGCCGATCAAGAGGATTCGCATTAGAGAGCGGGTACAAGGGGTGACCCGGCTCATTTTACTGGGTGTCGGCAAAACCGATTTGGATTTTGCTCGAAGGTTGTACAAACGCATATCGCATCAGGAGAATGGGGTTTGCTGGTCAACAAACCGCCGATCTCCCGGCTCGTCCAGCAAACAAGCTACGTGCTGGCGCCGAGGTGCGGTGATTCGTGATCTGTGGCTTGGGAGCGGCCGGCGTTCGCTTACGAGTCGTCACCACCGTGCCTTCGTATAATGCAACGTCATGAGTTGGCGTTTTAACTCCGCCCTGGGTTGGCTCTTTTCGGAGAGTCAAGGGGCCACGGACCGCTTGATCCCGAGATGGCTTTTTCTGCGCATGCTAGGCGCAATCTACTTTTCTGCATTTTTCTCGTTGGTGTTTCAGATCCGCGGGCTGATCGGCCCGAATGGCATCTTGCCCGCTGGCGACTATCTTCAGGCAGTCGCACATACGCTGGGACATTTGCAGCGATTCTGGTACGCACCCACGCTGCTGTGGTGGTCGAGTGGATCGCTGACGCTGATGGCCCTCTGTTGGGGCGGGATGATTGCTTCGTTTCTGCTTTTTCTAAACGTCTGGCCGCGCGGGATGCTGGTCGTCTGCTTTGTCTGCTTCCTTTCTTTTGTGAGTGCGGCACAAGATTTCTCCGGATATCAGTCGGATGGCATGTTGTTGGAGGCGGGATTTATTGCGTTCTTCTTCGCGCCACCTAGACCACGGCCTGGGTTGGGAGCGACACATCCGCCGTCGTGGGCCAGCTTATTCCTGCTGCAATGGGAATGGTTTCGGATTTACTTTGAGTCGGGCGCGGTGAAACTGCTTAGCGGGGATCCCCAGTGGCGGAATTTCACCGCGATGGACGAGTATTACCAGAATGGTCCGTTGCCTACGTGGATAGGGTGGTATGTGCAGCATCTGCCGCATTGGTTTCATGCCGCGACTGTGTATGCCACACTGGCGATGGAACTGGGACTGGTGTGGATGCTGTTCCTTCCGCGCCGGTGGCGGATTGTTTGTTTCTTCATTGTGACTCCCTGGCAGATTGGGGTGATCCTGACTGCGAACTATACGTTCCTGAACTATCTTGTGCTCGCCATGGGGGTGCTGCTGCTGGATGATCGGTTTGTGCTGGACATTGTCCCGGAGGATCGGGCGAGCGCACTGCGGCGGGCATTGGGTTCGCAGGAGAGTGCGGGCACGGTCTCGCCAGTTAGGGAAAGTGTCGCGCGGCGGTGGGAGCTTGCGAAGCTCACTATCAGTTCGCTGCTTATGGTTTGGATCGGGTATGCAACTACGGCGCAACTGATCTGGATGTTCACGCAAGTGCCCTTGCCCACAACTCCCGTGAGCGCACTCGAGCCGTTCCGGATTGCCAACCGCTACGGCCTGTTTGCGGTCATGACGCGTGGGCGTTTTGAAATTGAGTTCCAGGGTTCGAATGACGGGCAGACTTGGGTTGCTTATCCGTTTCGCTACAAGCCCCAGGCGTTGGATCGTCCGCCGGGAATCTACGCGCCGTACCAGCCGCGCTTCGATTGGAATTTGTGGTTTGCTTCTCTTGGATCGTGGCGCGATTACCCGTTCGTGCCAAACACCGAAGTTCGATTGCTCGAAAATGAGAAGGACGTGCTTGCACTTTTTGCCGGAAATCCTTTTAGCCAGGCGCCGCCACACCAGATTCGCGCCGTGCTGTGGCAATACTGGTTGACTACCATGGCGGAGAAACGTGCCACTGGAATGTGGTGGCGGCGTGAGCTCGTGGGACTGTACGCTCCTACGTTGGAATGGAGCGCGGGAGGCGAGATTAAGGTCGTGGAATGGCCTGCTGTTGGAGCCCGGCGGCAAATTGAGTAGTTGAGGAATGGAGCCATTGGGAAATTTTCACGGCAAAGCTTGTGTCATTGGGTCGGGCCCGAATGGGCTGGCGGCGGCGATTGTGCTGGCGCAGGCCGGGCTGCAGGTCGACGTGTTCGAAGCGGAAGCTACGCCCGGCGGGGCAGTCCGTACCATGGAGTTGACGCTTCCGGGTTTTCGGCACGATTTTGGGTCAGCGGTGTATCCGCTCGGAGCAGGGGCGCCGTTCTTTTCTTCCTTGCCACTTCCGGATCATGGACTGGAGTGGATTTACTCTCCGGCTCCACTCGCGCATCCGCTGGACGATGGAACGGCAGTTGTGCTGGAACACAATCTCGACGAGGCGGCGAATGCGCTAGGGCCGGATGGCAAATCGTGGCGGAATCTGGTGCAGCCGTTCGTGAGGCAATGGGACGAATTCGCCCCCGAGGTGCTAAGGCCGGTTCCGATGGTTCCGAAACACCCATTCTTGATGGCGCGCTTTGGAATGATTGCGTTTTTGTCGGCGAAAGCCGTTGCGAGCCGGTTTCGCAGTGAACGCACGCGGGCATTGTTCGCAGGTTTGGCGGCACACTCATTTCTTGCACTGGATGAAATGCTGAGCGGTGCGTTTGGCATGTTGATGGCGATTCCCGCGCATGCGGTCGGATGGCCGATTCCGCGCGGTGGAGCTCAGGCCATTCCCGATGCGCTGTGCTCGTATCTGGCAACCTTCGGAGGCGCGGTTTGGACTTCGCGTCGAGTGGAGTCTCTGGCAGCACTCACAGATTACGAGGTGATCCTTTGTGATGTGACGCCGCGCCAGCTTCTCAAAATTGGCGCGCAACGGCTCTCGCAGGGCTACCTGCACGAGTTGGAGCGATTCCGCTATGGACCGGGCGCGTTCAAAGTGGACTACGCCTTAAGCGCGCCGATTCCATGGAAGGCTTCCGAGTGCCTGCGGGCGGCGACCGTACACCTGGGCGGGACCTTCGAAGAGATTGCGGCATCGGAGAAGGAGGTGCGAAGCGGAAAGCACGCCGATCGTCCCTTCGTTCTCTTGGCCCAGCCCAGTCTTTTCGATCCGTCGCGCGCTCCCGAGGGGAAACACACGGCGTGGGCATACTGTCATGTTCCGAATGGATCGCAGGTAGACATGCTCGAAAGGATCGAGAACCAGATTGAGCGCTTTGCTCCGGGATTCGGTGAAATTGTCCTGGCGCGGCGCGCGTTCTCTCCCGCGAACCTCGAAAGCATGGACGCGAACCTGGTGGGCGGGGACATTGGAGGCGGGGTCATGGATCTCCGCCAGTTCGTGTTTCGGCCGACCCCGCGACTGTATGCGACTTCCGCGAGAGACGTATATATCTGCTCGGCATCGACCCCGCCGGGCGGCGGCGTGCATGGAATGTGTGGATATCACGCTGCGCAGAAAGCGCTCAGTCGGCTGAATCAACGCGAACGACGCGCCTGAAGAACCGGGGAGTTGTCGCTACTTCATCCCTTTAGCGGTCGCTTCCACTTTCATCAGGAGTTGATCGAGGGCAGCGCGATCAAACAGCCGGCCGGCAGCGACTACGAGCTCGATTTTCCGCGTGTTCTGGATGTCTTCGATTGGGTTTCCGCGGAGCAACACCAGATCAGCGATCTTGCCTGGCTCGACTGAGCCGGAATTCGCTTCCGTCCCAAGGAATTTTGCGGGGTTGCTGGTGGCGGTCTGAAGAGCTTCCATCGGAGTAAAGCCAGCTTCTACAAAATTCGCCATTTCATCGTGCAGGCTGAAGCCCGGCATAACGTAAATGCCCGGCGCCGTGTCAGTGCCTGCCAGGAAGAGTACTCCGGCATGGTGCAACGCCCCAACCATTTGCAGATTGCGAGCAAAGTAGTCTTGCCGTAGTGGGAGCGGATCGTGAAGCAGGTCTGGCATCATCTGGTCGTTGAAGCGGCGCCAGGTTACATCGCGCCAGTAGGCGGGGACGTACTTGTCGAGAAGCTGGTGCTTCCAATCGAGTTGGTCGAGAAACGCTCCCCCACGTTGCCAGGCGAGGGTGGGCACCTGCCAGGTGTGGCTGTGCGCGAGCAGTTGAGCGAGCGCGTCACACCTCTGCTGATCCTGCGTGGTGAGCAGCAGCTTCAGGTTGCCTTCGCCTTTGATGAAGTTGTCCTCCTCAGTAGAACACCCTTCAAAGATGCCCATCAGGTGCTCGATGCTCTTTTGACCTGCTTCGACAACTTCCTTGATCCGAACTTTGTCGGGCACATGGCCAACGATAGGTAAGCCTTGTTTGTGGGCTTCCGCGGCAGCCGCAAGATAAGCATCGTGTGAAATCACAGACTGGACTTTGATGAAGTCCACGCCCTGGGCTTTGAGACTATCCACTGCTGTGGCCGCACTTGCCGGAGTAGTGATGGGAATGGAACTCGGGAAGCGAAGCTTGCCGTCCGGAAGATAGCCATCCAACATTGGGCCGGAGATGATCATCCGCGGGCCGATGATTCGGCCATCCGCGATTTCTTTGCGCCACTGCTGTAGAACCGGAAGGTCTCCGCCCATATCGCGCACACCGATCACGCCGTTGGCTATAAAAAGAGGCAGAATAATGTCGCGGCCACCCGGAAACCAGTCGCCGAAGGCAGAGTGCACATGCATGTCCCATAGACCGGGGATGAGAAATTTTCCAGTGGCATCGATGACGCGCGCGTTCTTGGGCGTTCGAAATGTCGCTGCATCGGAAAGCGAAGCGATGCGATCGCCGATGATTACTACCGTCCGGTTTGGCAGGACCGAGGAGGTCCCGGGGTTGATAACCGTCACGTGCGTAATCACGATCGGCGTGGCAGTAGTTTTCTGTTGCACAGGCCGGGCATGCATCGGCACCAGGCCGAAGATCACCCCGAAAATCCAGAACACTGGAACTCGCATGGCAGAAGTATATGAGATGACTCACCAACCCGTTCAATCGTCCGCGCATAATGATTTGCTTGCGGCTTGAAGGGATGGCGCCAATTTCTCTGGCGCAGGCAGGCAAACAGCGGCACGCGCGTTGTACGATGGAAGACGTGGACCTGCCTGTGAATCCGCCGCTCTTACCCATGCTCGCCAAGCGGGTCGATGAATTACCCACCGGCGATGAGTACATTTTCGAGCCCAAGTGGGATGGATTTCGTGCGCTGGTATTTCGGGACGGGGATGAGATCCTGATCCAGAGCCGCGACGAAAAGCCGCTGAACCGCTACTTTCCCGAGTTGCTGGATCCTCTCCGTTCCGCGTTGCCGGCGCGCTGCGTTCTCGATGGAGAGGTCGTCATCGTGAACGAGAATGAGCTTGATTTCGATGCGTTGCAACTGCGCCTGCATCCGGCGGCGTCGCGGGTGAAACTCTTATCTCAGCAGACGCCATCGTCGTTCGTATTCTTTGACCTGCTTTGCGTAGGCGACCGTGATTATCGACGCGAGCCATTTCAAACTCGACGCCGCGAGCTGGAGTCACTGCTTTCGTCGGCGGCGCCGCCGATCCATCTCACACCCGCAACCGCCGACCGCAACATCGCCTCGGACTGGTTTCGACGCTTTGAAGGCGCGGGGCTCGACGGGGTGATCGCGAAGCCGGTCTCCGGCACTTACGAGCCGAACAAACGGGTGATGCTCAAAGTGAAACACGAGCGCGACTGTGACTGTGTGGTGGCAGGATTTCGATGGCATAAGAAAGGTGATCGAACGCTGGTCGGCTCGTTGCTGCTGGGTTTATACGATGACGCCGGCGCGTTGCAGCACGTGGGTGTATGCGCGAGCTTCAGCACGAAGAAGCGCGCAGAACTTGCGGAGTTCTTAAAACCTTACCGCCAAGACGCGCTCGACAATCATCCATGGAAGCATTGGGCAGACGAGGCCAGCGAAGCGGGAGATACGGCGAAACGTATGCCGGGCGGGCAGAGCCGCTGGAGCCAAGGCAAGGACTTGTCGTGGGAACCTTTGCGCCCCGAGCTGGTGGTGGAAGTCGCTTACGATCACATGCAGGGAGACCGGTTCCGCCACACGGCGCAGTTCCGCAGATGGCGCACGGACAAGAAGCCCAGCGACTGCACTTATGCGCAGCTTGAGGTGGTTCCTCCGCAAGAGCTGACGGCAATTTTCCCGCAGGGTCGCTGAATCAAACTCAGGTTTTTCTCGCCCTTTTTGCAGCTGTTTGATTCTTGCTCCATTCCCGCCATTCACGCGTGGGGTCATCATCGGGATCGGGAGCTTCCTGCGGCGGCCGAAGCTCTTCCGGGACATGACGCAGGTTGATCCGAATGCGGGTCCAGGTCGAGGACCGGCCGCGCATCGAATCGACCAGCACGTCATCAACGGTGAGCAGGTCGGCGATGTCCGCGTGCTTCTTTTTCCATCTCTCGAGACCTGCCAGAGCGGCGGCTTTATCGGGTGAATTGGCCACGACAATCAAAGGCATTTTGACGCGGGACTTCTTAGCCGCCGATTTGGCTCGGGAGGGAGCGACGCGAGGCCCTTCACTTTCCATTTTGCGAAAGTGCGGTGGCCAGGGCGCATCGCCTAGACCGGCGGCTTCGTCTTTGGCGGCGAGTTCGAGTAGTTTGTCGAGCGAACCGGGCGTGGCATCCATGTCGGCGTGGGGATTGCCGAATTTTGTGAAGCGCTCCGGCACGGTGAAGATGGTGAAATCGGCCGGATCGCAGTCGGGGACGTCACGCCAATGAAGCGGCGTGGAAACACGGGCGTCGGGAAGCGGGCGTACAGAATATGCCGAGCAGGTGGTTCGGTCCTTCGCGTTCTGGTTATAGTCGAGAAAAACGCCGTGACGCTCTTCCTTCCACCATTTCGAACTGGCCAGTGAGGGAGCGCGGCGCTCGACTGCGCGCGACAACGCGACGGCCGCGCGCCGCACTTCCGCAAAACTCCAGCGCGGCTCGATGCGGACATTGACATGCATCCCGCGTGAACCACTGGTCTTCGGCCAGCCACGCAGTCCCATCTCTTCCAGAAAACTCTGAACTTCCAGCGCGACACGCCGCACGTCAGCCCAGCTGACGCCTGGGATCGGATCGAGATCAATGCGCAGCTCGTCGGGATGCTCAAGATCGGCGGAGCGCACCGGGTGCGGATGAAGTTCGATGCAGCCGAGATTCACGATCCAGGCGAGGCCGGCCGCATCATCGACTACAATCTCTTCCGCGGTCCGGCCAGAAGGGAACGAGAGCGTGACCGTTCGCAGCCACGGAGGCCGCTGCGTCGGGGCACGCTTCTGATAAAAGGCTTCTCCCTCAGCGCCGTTGACGAAACGTTTGAGAACAATTGGACGGTCCTGGATTCCGGCGAGCGCACCCGGCGCGACGGTAAGGTAGTAGCGCACGAGGTCGAGTTTGGAAACTCGTGCCTGCGAGAAATAGAGCTTATCGGGATGCGTGATGCGGACTTCACGCCCGTCAACCGCTAGCACTTCGCCGGCTGGTTCTTTCGCCACGAAAACAGGCTACCATTTCGATGCCGCTCCGTGGGGCACGCGCGTCGGCGATGAAATGTTCGGCAGATTACTTAGGTGGGGTTGATTCCTTCGGGAAGGCGGATGTAAGGCTGCGGAGCTTACGCCCCTTGGGGCAGACGAGGGCGTCTGCCCCTACGCGAGCCAATACGAGAGTTGATTTACCGGCACGGGACCTGTAGGGTTTTCGAGGGGCAGGGAATTGAAGGTTTATCTGATTGACGGCACGTACGAGTTGTTTCGGCATTATTATGCGCTCCCCTCTGCGCGTGATGCGGATGGTCGAGAAGTGGCTGCCGTACGCGGTGTGCTCGCTTCCGTGCTCGGCATGATCAAAGAGGGAGCAACCCACATTGGAGTTGCGACTGATCACGTGATCGAATCTTTTCGGAATGACTTATGGCCAGGCTACAAAACCAGCGAAGGGGTCGAGCCTGATTTGTTGGCACAGTTTCCATTGTTAGAGGAAGTGCTTGCGGCTGCAGGGGTGGTTGTGTGGCCCATGGTTGAATTCGAAGCAGATGATGCTTTAGCAGCGGCGGCAGTCGCGGCCGCTCTCGATGAACGCGTGGAACAGGTGGTCATCTGCACACCGGACAAGGATCTCGCGCAGTGCGTGCGGGGCGCGCGCATCGTGCAATTGAACCGCCGCACACGCGTGACCATTGACGAAGCGGGAGTGCTTCAGAAGTTCGGAGTGTTGCCGAAATCGATTCCCGATTATCTGGCGCTAGTGGGAGACTCGGCGGATGGCTATCCGGGACTCGCGGGATGGGGCGCGAAATCATCGGCGGCGGTTCTGGCAAAGTTCCTTCATCTGGAAGCGATCCCCAAGGATTACCGGGAATGGGGCGTGAAGACCACCAGTGCAAGTGTCCTGGCAGAAACTCTTTGCCGGGACTGGGAGCATGCCGTGCTTTTTCGACGACTGGCGACGCTGCGGACGGATGTTCCGGTCTTAGATGATGTGGAGCAATTGATGTGGCGCGGCCCGACGTCCACCTTTGAGAAGCTGGCTGCCAGGTTGGACGCTGCCAAAGTGGAAAGCCCCGAACCGAGGGCATCGCGGGCGAAAAAACCACAGAGGGCCGAGCCTGCGAGCCAAATCTAGCCCACCTCGGTTCGTTTGTCCTGTGTTGCCTGCTTTTCAGGAAAGCAAGTTGAGGGCGATCCCGTCGACTAGTGTGAAATTTCTACGAGCACCAACACATTCGGCGCACGCACTACTCTTCTTGGGGTTCGATCCGCGCGATTCGTGATCGCTACACCGACTATTTTGAAAAACAATCGCAACGTTGCGCGCATCAATCGCGAGTATTGCGTCCACACCGTGATGGTGGAGAACTACCGGACCGGGCTGATCTGGAAATTGTTCATGTCGAATCCGGAAATCCGGCCGATGCTGAATCGCATCGGGTTCAAGGCTGACACGGGAATAGCGGCGAGCCCTGCAGTGGTGAAGTAGAAAAGCGGCGAGAATTCTTTTCGTAGAGAGCTGCGCTATTAACGGCGAGTTTTTTTCTTCGAAGGCTTGGGCGAGTTGCACGCACCCGTAGTGCCTCGTACCACCAATTGAGGTTCGACGCGAATCACTCGGGGGATGTCTTTACCCGTGCCTGCGATTCTTCGAAGTAGAGTTTCTGCCGCTACCAGTCCCATCTTGCGCAAGGGCTGCCGAATGGTGGTGAGGCCCGGCGACTGGAACGCGGCGCTTTGAATGTCATCGAAGCCGATAACAGAAATATCCTCGGGAACCCGCAGTCCTTTCTCCTTGATCGCTTGAATGGCGCCAATCGCGGACACATCATTAAACGCGAACAAGGCCGTAAAAGCCGCGCCCTTTGCAAAGATCTTCTTCGTGACCTCATAACCGAGTTCGGGGGAGGCTGAGTCACCGACCAATTGCCCGACATTTTGCGAAGGGATCTTCAAACCATGTTCGCGCGCTGCCTCCTGGATCGCATTCCAGCGTATCTCTGTGTCGGAACTGAAATCCTGCCCCTTGATTACTGCGATACGGCGATGTCCTAACGACGCCAGGTGATCAAGGGCCAAATGAGCCGCGCGGCGGTGATCGAGCACTATATGGGTCACCGCTTTTCCGCGATTGACATCGTTGCCGGAGACCTTGACGACAGGCATAGACAGTTCCGCAAGTGGCGATGGGGTATCTACAGCGATCAGACCGTCAATACAGCGCTCGAGCAACAGGCGCGGATATTCGTCGATCAGATCAGGTTTGTGGCGGTGACTTACAACAAAGTAAAAGTATCCCTCCTGAAGCAGATAGTCTTCGATACCGCTTAACAGCAGGGTGCCGTAGCCTTCGCTCACTTCCGGCACCATTACGCCGACTGTGAAGCTGCGCTGGGTCCGCAGCGATCGGGCTACGAAGCTGGGACGATAGTTGAACTCGCGGGCGGCGGCGAAGATCCGATCTTTGGTTTCCTGCGGAATGGAGTCAGCGACCGTCGAGCGGTTCATCACCAGAGAGATCGTCGCGGGCGAGAGCTGAAGGTGATCCGCCAGAAACTTCAACGAAATTTTCTGATGGGGCAGGCGTTCCCGCCGGGCTGGCATGACCTGCGCAGTCTCGCATAACGTTGGCGTGACCCGCAAGAAAACGCGTCAGCGGCGTGTGATTTATTCCAGACGGATCACTGCCAGTCCGTAGGTGGGCAGCGTTAGCGTCAGCTCGCCATTGGTCAGTTCCTGCTTGACGGGAGCCGACAAGATCGCAGCTTTTCTCAGCTCGCCTAATTGCGCACTGGTCGGATACTGTGGCGAACCCATCTTCTCGTACGCGGGATGAACATCTCCGTGATCAGGATCGGCAGTGGAGATCCAGGCTTCCTTTGCTTGAATGCCTTTGAACTTGAGCGTAATACTTCGGCTGGGCCCCGGCTGCTCCGGTGGAGAGTAGTTCCACACCGCGACGATCAAGGAACCGTCAGGCATGCGAGTGGCCAGCACGGAATCGGAGTTTACTTCGACTCGCTGGTCTCCTAATTGATGGAGGAGTTTGAACGCGTTGAAGGCCGGCTTCGGAATTCCGCCGGCGGCGATGAGCCCGTAGCCTCCATAGAATGGTTTCTGAACGACTCCCTGCTCCTCGAACACGTCGGAGAACGACCAGTAGGACATCAGGTCGACCAGTCCATCACATTGCCGAATGGTATCGGCCAGCCATGGCCCCATGAAAGAAGAATCCGTCACCGCGGGCAGGTTCATGTAAGTGGCGTTGAACTCACTCCAGATCAGGGGAAGGCTTGGCATGGAAGAGCTTTTGATCTGATCGTGCACCTTCTTCACCGCCCGACAGACCATCTGGTTCCGCGGGATGGATTCGTGCGTTTTGAAGACGTCTTCGGACTTGTCGTCGCCGTAGACATGCGAGGAAACGAAATCCACGGGCACGTGATTTTCTGCGCAGTGCCGGATGAAGTCGTCGGCCCACGCTGCCTGAGCGGTCGAAGGACCACCCACGCGCAACCTGGAATCTACGGCTTTGAGCGCTCGCACCGTGTGATCGTAGAGTTCCCAGTAGGTCGGCTGCTTCGGATTGCCCATCCAAAAATCGAGATTGGGTTCGTTCCAAACCTCGAAATACCACTGGCGCACTTCACTGATGCCATAGCGCTCGATCAAGTGGCGGGCAAACTGTTTGATCAGGTCATCCCACTTGCTGTAATCCTTGGGCGGCCACGGGATCGGTTTGTACCAGAATGCATGCGGCGTGTCATTGGTCGCGAGCTTTTTGGGCATGAAGCTTAGCTCGACAAACGGCCGCACTCCGTTGGCCAGCAGACCGTCGTAGCTCTGATCGAGATACGAGAAGTTGTAGGTGGGGTGTCCTTGCGCATCCTCGTCGTAGATCCCCATTTCGTCGTGGAAAACAGCGTGAAAACGCACATAGCGGAAGTCCGTAACTTGTTTCACTTCGCGCAGGTCGCGACGATAGCTGTCACGTAGCGAGAGCACAGCCCGGCCTGAGCCGAACATCTGCTCCCAAAAATGCGGGAAGGGATGGGTGGGCGCCGAAGAGTCAATGACGACAACCTGAGTCGTCTCCGCAGGGACGGTGGCCGCAATTATGAGCACAGCAGCAAGACAAAAGATTCGACCGAGTAGGGTCTTCATAGATGTGAAGTGCTTCATAAACGAACTAAATCGGTTTAGCAAAATCTATAGGTTTAGCCAGACATAGTATAGGACCCCGATTTTGGTCGCAAGGAAGGAAACGGTTCACCCGGAACTGCCTCGCTGGCGTTCCCGGGGTTCAGCGGGTGGATTCAATAGCCGGAATTCCGTTCGCCGAGAAGGCCGTGAAACTTCAGCCGAAATATTCCTTCGGTCATTATCTGCTGGACTGCTTTATTTCGACACGGGCGAAACGGTGCGCGCGATTCCGGAACTGGAAACTGCATCGCGCCTGGCTCCGCAGGAGCCGCAGTTTTACTGCGCGCTGGGGAATGCCTACGCGAAGGCCGGGCGCAAGCAGGAAGCAGCGCGGGCGCGGACCTCCTTTATTCGTGTGCAACGTAGAGAGGGTTCGGAATCCGGGCCCACCGCGTATGGCGAAGCTCACAACCCCAATCCAGCCCGCCCGCAGAGCAGTGCGCCACAACCTTAGTTTTTTAGACGGCGACGCCGGAAACCTTATTCTTGATATCCACGACTTTGTCGCGAAGGACGGCACGTGCTTCGTCACCCGAAACCGGCGCAAACATCACACCAAGTCCGACTCCAAGGCCAACCCCTCCAAGAAAAGTCGCGGTGGGTGACAACCACCCGGCAGATGTAGAAGGGCGCCGGTCCTGAAGGCGATCGGCTGCCTTCTCGTATCGCCGCTTCACCACGTTACTCACGTCGTTCGCACCCTCACGCAATTGTTCGTTCACCGCCTCCCACAATGTCGCGTCGGTGAGGAGAAGTCCCCATTTCAGAGCGAATCTCGTCCATTGTTTGGCTGTGATTCTTCTGCCGAATGCCCGCATAAAAACGTCCTCCTCCAAAGCACCCAATGAACACATATAACGCCGACGGGCGAGCATTGCTATCCATTGACTTATGTAAGGTCTGGCAAAAACTCGTGTACTTCACCAGGGTTTGGGCGTGGTGAGCTCGCGACTAGGCATTGCCTCTGCGTGTGCCTGCTGCCTGGAAGTAAAGGGCAGGTGTGGTCCCCAGTGTTTTGCGGAACATGGAGATGAAGGCACTCGCAGAATTATAGCCGGCGTCCAGCGCGGCATGCGTGACCTTGGCGCCTTCCGCCAGAAGTCGAACAGCCTGCATGAGGCGCAACTGCTGCCGCCATTTCCCCAGCGTCATGCCAGCCTCCTTCTGAAAGATTCTCTCCAACGTGCGCTTGCTGGCGCCTGCTGACTTGCAGAGCTGTGTGAGCGTGCGTGTGTTGCCGGGGTTTGCGAGCAGTATGTCGGCCACGCGAATGGCCCTCGCATCCGAGAGGTGTGGAAGTTGCAGGGGGACCATCTGTATGGCGATGAACTGGTCGAGGATCATGTCGATGAGGTGTTTCTGCCAAGGGAGACGCATTTTCAGCGACGGAAACTGGCAAGCACGAAGAACAAGCTCCTTCAGGAGTGGGGAGACGTTCACCACACAACAGCCCGTAGGCAGCGTCCGCGCCAGCCGCGGCTTGAAATAAAGAGTGCGCATGGCGACGGCACCCGACATGGTGATGGCATGAGGAACCTGTGCCGAGATCAGACCGCGCGATGGGTGGGCACAACCCAAGTGCCAACTTTGGTGCGAACCGTCATCACCCCCCGGGACGCATACGCAAGTTGATCGCGATCATGAAAATGCCAGCGGATCTTATGGCCGGCGGGGTAGTCGCGCGTCCGACAAACGTTGACTGTCCATGCTGTTGCCTCTCGGCTTTCCAGAACGCGACCTCATTACGGTTGCGCACGCGAATATTCAGCCCGAAATATCGTTTCTGCTCTGCACGATGCCGTGCGTCATGGAGGTCCGACAACAAGTAATCCGCGGAGTGCGGAGAGCTTAAGGGCCCGCGTCGACCTCTGAACTCAGGTTGCCTTTAAGCCCTCCGGCACCAGCGGCATGGATCGGAGACGAACCCCGGAGGCGTCAAATATGGCGTTCGCGATCGCGGGCGCCAAGCCAACCATGGGACATTCACCTGCCCCGGCCGAGGGAAGATCCTTGCGGTCAAGCAGAACGGTTTCGATGACAGGAAGATCGCTAAAGCGGGGAACGCGATAGCGTGACATTTTGCCGTTGAGGATTTTGCCATTCTGAAATTGGACGGCTTCGAACAGGGCACCGCCCAGGCCTTGGACGTTCGCTCCTTCGATCTGATTGCGGAGGTTGTCGGGATTGACGATAGCGCCGCATTCGAAGGCGGAAACAACGCGGACGATCTCCACGTTGCCGGACTTGCGATCAACATTAACCTCCACGAACGTCGCAATATTGCCAAGCTTCTCGTACCCGCCGCCCATGCCAAAACCGTGGCCGGGCTTAGATGGACGCTTTCTCCAGCCGAATTTGTCGGCTGCCGCTTGGAACACCGCGCGCAGCCTCTCGTTCTTCAGATTTTTCAGGCGGAAATCGAGCGAGTCCATTTTTAAGGTGTGTGCCAGCTCGTCCATGTGCGACTCGCGCGCGAAATGATTCGCCGTTGCTGCCAGAGCACGGTACGAGCCTTGGCGAAGGGGAGAGTGCGACGGGTGGAAGATGATGCGCTGATTCGGAATCTCGTAGAAGGTGCGAATCCCGGCGGACCCCGAATTGTAGTTGTGGAACTCCCATGACGTAATCGTGCCGTCGGCGCGAGCCCCGCTGGTGACGTCGATTACACCCGCAGGACGGAAGTATGCCCAGGTGAACTCTTCTTCGCGGGTCCACGTCAACTTGATCGGACGTTTGGCGGCGCGGGCCAGGCGGGCGGCTTCAATCGCAGTTTCCCCTGTATGTTTTCCGCCATATGCGGAGCCAGTGTCGGGCATGAGCACGCGCACGCGATCTTCTGGCATGCGGAAGGCTTCCGCCAGTTCACTGCGTACTCCGAAAGGGCGCTGGGTGCCGGTCCACACGGTTAGCTTATCGCCATCCCACTTAGCCAGAGCTGCGCGCGGCTCGAGCGGAACGTGCGCGATATAGGAAACGGTATAGGTCTGCTGGAGACGGTGCACCGCGGAGGCAAATGCCTGGTCTACGTTGCCGAGGTCAAAGCGGTCTCCATCACCGGTGGGGTCTTTACCTTGAGCGGGATTCTTCTTGAGGTAGTCGAAGAGTTCCTGGTTCGAAGGTTGAGGCTCGGTCTTCCACTCGGCATGGACCGCTGCGATCGCTGCCGAGGCGATCGTAGAGCTGGGAGCCGCCACGCCGACGAAGTTTCCGTCGTGAACCGCGATGGCGCCCATCAGCTCGGCATTTTTCAAGTCGACCGAGACCAGCGTGGCTCCAAACGAAGGTGGACGAAGTACCTTGCCATACCACATATCGGGCAGCTTCTGGTCCGAGGGATAACGGTGCTTGCCGGTTACGAAATCACGCCCATCAACTTTCGGAGCGGACTGACCGAGAACGCTCCAACTGCCCGCCGGTTCCAGGGGATCTTCGGCGGGGATGCTTTGGGTGAGTTCCTGACCCTTGACCAGCGCGGCGTATTCAGCAGATCGATTACTCCGGGGATCGCGCACTTTGCCATCGACGGCGACCAGGTGTTGGCGATCTGTTTGCCATTGGGCGGCGGCGAGATCAATCAGCAGATCGCGGGCGGCGCTAGCCACTTTCCGAAGTTGAAGATTCATGGTGGGCGTGGTTCGGCTTCCGAATGTACCCATGTCGAATGGCGTGAGTTGCGTGTCACCCATCACCAGTTCGATTTTTTCCATCGGGAAGTGAAGTTCTTCGGCGACGGCCTGGCTCAGCGAGGTGCGCACATTCTGACCAACCTCCACTTTGCCGGTATATACCGTGACTTGCCCGTTCTCTCCCAGGTGTAGCCATGCGTTGATTTCCGTGGGCAGGGAGTCTCCTCTCCGGGCTTTCGCTCCGCCGGATTCCTGCGTCCACGAAGCGCTTTTGAGGACGGAAACCACCAGCAACCCGGCACCCAGGAATTTGAAAAACTCTCGCCGATCAAGGTCGAAGTGATAGGCCTGGGCGGCCGCAAGTTCGTAGCGTTCGGGCTCCCAGGGGAGTTTGACATGCCGTGTGTCGCTCATTGTTTTGCTCCTTTTCCCGACTCGGCAAGCTCCTTGCCCGCAGTCTGAATCGCCTGGATGATCCGCGAGTAGGTGCCACAACGGCAGATGTTCCCGTCCATGAATTCGACGATCTCGCTTCTACTGGGATGGGGATTTCCGTTCAACAATGCCACGCCCGACATGATCATTCCCGACGTGCAGTAACCGCACTGCAACGCTCCTTCTTTGAGGAAGGCTTCCTGCAAAGGATGGAGCTTGTCGCCGCTGGAGAGGCCCTCAATGGTGGTGATTTTCCTTTGAGCAACCGCCGAGACCTTGGTGATGCAAGCGCGCTGGGCCTGCCCATCAATGAGAACCGTGCAAGCCCCACACTGGCCTTCTCCGCATCCGTACTTGGTTCCGGTCAGACTCAGAAGATCACGCAAGGCAGTAAGGAGGCTCGTCTGAAGGTCTGCCTCGAAGCTGTAAGGACGGCCGTTTATTGAAAGGCGAACGATAGCCATGGGGAACTCCGGGAAGTGGTCCGCTCGAGTTTGATCCGCTTTCCAAAATGATATATCCGCTACAGGGTGCAAGGAAAACCGAGGTGCCCCGGGTGCCCCAGGTTCGCGTCCGTTCTTGGGACGCTAACCTGGGCTCAGGCACATCTGCGCCGACCTGAGCTGCCGCTCACCTGACTAGCTGTGCGCAAGGGCGGGCGAGCACGCCTGCCTATCCATTCGTGGAATATTCCTCAATCCTCTCAGTTCTATGAACGAGTTGCTGGAATCGCAGGGAGACGCATTGCATCCGTTTGATCTTAAAACCGTGCTTTTGGCGAAGCACTCGCAGCACGTGGTGCTTATCCACCTTCCGATCGCCCTTTTTATGGCCGCGGTGCTATTCGACCTGCTTGGGCAATGGAGGAAGCGACCCGGTCTTGCCGAGACTGCCTACGACAATCTGTTGATCGCGGCACTTTCGACGGCGCCCGTCCTGGCCACGGGCCTGCTGGCGTGGCAGTTTCAACTCGAAGGGCAAAAGCTGAAAGGCATTCTGCTGCTCCATCTGGTCCTGGCGGTAGTTTCGAGCGTCATGATCTGGCTGGTGTGGTGGATTCATTTCCGCGCGCGCCGCCAGAAAGCGCCTTTGCCGATCTACCGCCTGGCAATCGAGTTGGTGGCTGTTGGTGTGATCGCGCTGACCGGGCATCTGGGTGGCTTTTTGAGTGGAGTCAACGGCCCCGGATAGAACTTCCCATCCCAGGCCCAACGCTGTCGCGAAAAGATTTTTCCAGCGGCAGGGATTAAATGCCGCTTCTTGCAGTTATCCACGGCGAGCGGCACAAGAGAGGACAATATGCCCAACAAGAAACAGGATTTTATCGATCAGAAACTACAGGATCTCAACAACGATGGCGTAGATCGGCGAGGGTTCCTGAAGTGCATGGCATGGGCCGGCACAGGGCTGGTCTGGACATTGAGTGGTGGCATTCCGATATCGCGTGCATTCGGCAGGAGCCCTGAGAAGAATGCGGTGAAAGGCGCCGATTTCAGTTTTGTCCAGATCAGCGATAGCCACATTGGTTTTAACAAGCCGGCAAACCCGGACGTCACAGCCACGCTGCAGACGGCCATCTCGAGGATTAATGCGTTACCCCACTCGCCGGACTTCATTATTCACACCGGCGATCTCAGCCAGCTTTCCAAGCCGAGTGAGTTCGACACGCTCGACCAGACGTTGAAGTCTGCCAATCCGAAACAAATCTACTTTGTCCCCGGTGAACACGACATGCTCACCGACAACGGCGAGCAATATCTGCAGCGCTACGGCAAGGGCACCAAGGGAGCGGGTTGGTACAGCTTTGACCAGAAAGGAGTGCATTTCGTCGGCCTGGTGAATGTCGTCAACCTGAAAGCTGGGGGCCTGGGCTCGCTGGGGCACGATCAACTGGAATGGCTGGAAGACGATTTGAAGGGGCGCTCAGCAAGTACTCCCATCGTGCTCTTTGCACACATTCCTCTGTGGACGATTTATCCGGATTGGGGTTGGGGGACTGACGACAGCGAGCAGGCTTTGTCTTATGTGAAGCGCTTCGGCTCGGTGACCGTGCTCAACGGGCATATTCACCAGGTGATGCAGAAGGTCGAGGGAAAGCTTTCGTTCCACACGGCGATGTCGACCGCGTTTCCTCAGCCTGCGCCGGGAACCGCTCCTTCCGCTGGGCCCATGAAAGTACCGCCCGAACAACTGCAGAAAGTGCTGGGGATTACGGATGTGAACTACATGGTGAGCGGGAAGAGTCTCGCCGTGATCGATTCGCCGCTGGATGGCTCGAGTGCTTCGGCTTCTGGAAAGAGCGGGGACTGAGGAAGTGGAAGATCAAGCCAGGCGGCGCAGCAGATAAACAATACAACGACAAATTTCAGCGCAGGAAATGCGCTTCGGAGGTGAATGATGAAAACGATTGGAATGATCAAAAGTGTTGTGGTTAGATCGAAGGCGTTGGCATTTGCCGGTGTCATGTCAACGCTGATGTTCTGCGCGGTGGCAGCCCACTCAGCACGAGTCGCTGGAAATCCGCCAAGTGCGGCTGCAGGGCCTCCTGCGGCCACAGGCACGGAAGTCAACATTGACAATTTCGCCTTCAATCCTGCAGTCATTACGGTCAAGGCGGGCACGCAAGTAATCTGGATCAACAAGGACGATATCCCGCACACAGTGGACAGTTCGGAGGGCAAGTTCAAATCGGCAGCGCTCGATACCGACGAGAAGTTCGAGTTCAAGTTTTCTGAGCCGGGAGAGTATCCATTTTTCTGCCGCATGCACCCAAAGATGACCGGGAAAGTAATTGTGCAGCCCTAAAATCAGGCTCTAGGTGCCAGGCTCTAGCATGTTGAGTCTTTGCTAGAGCCTAGAGCCTCTCACTGCTTAATACTTGCCAGTAATTTGTTTTCTTCCGTGGTCGCCGGTTCGAACCTTCCTCCCAGATATTTGGCAAGAAATTCTTCGCTGACGGCATTGAAGGCCATGTTGTTGACCGGCCGGGCGAAGCCGTGTCCTTCGTCAGGGAATACGTAATACTCTACGGGTTTATTGTTCTTGCGCATTGCAGCCACGATCTGATCACTTTCCGCTTTGTTGACACGAGGATCGTTCGCCCCCTGGCCAATCAGAAGCGGCGATTTGATCTGATCCGCCTTGAACAGGGGAGATTGATCCTTCAGCACCTGTTCCGAATCGCCCATCCGTTTATGAAAGACGGTCAGGATGGTCGACCAATAAGGCGGTATCGTTTTCAGCAGAGTATTAAGGTTGGATGGTCCTACAATATCTACGCCGCAGGCGAATGCGTCCGGAGAGAATGCAACCCCGGCGAGCGTCGCGTAGCCGCCGTAGCTGCCGCCCATGATGCAGACCTTACCCGCGTCCGCGATGCCCTGTTTGACAGCCCATTCTTTGCCATCCAGCAAGTCGGTGTGCATGGCGCCGGCCCACTGGCGATCGCCTGCATTTACATATTTCTTGCCATATCCGGTAGAGCCGCGGAAATTGATTTGCAAAACCGCATAGCCTCGATTGGCCAGCCATTGCGGATAGCGATTGAAGCCCCACTCGTCGCGACCCCAGGGGCCTCCGTGGACGAAAAGCACCATCGGCAAGTTCTTGGGCTCCATGCCCGCGGGAATCGTCAAGTAGCCGTACAGTTTCATGCTGTCCCGGGCGGTGAACTCGATGGGCCTCATCTTCGACAGGGCATATTTCTCAAGTTGCGGGCGATTGCTGAACAGCAGCGTGGTGTGTTTGGTCGCGCGGTCAAACAAATACCAGTACTCGGGCGCGTCATCGCTCACGTAGCCGACAATCCATTTCTTGTCGTCAAGGCTTTGTGAAAGATCGACAATATCGCCATCGCGGACCTGGTGAAGAACATCGAAATCGGCCTTCACTTCCGGATCGACGATCACATATTCTCTGCGCTGCTTTGTATAGCGAACGGCTTCGAGGGCGTTCGTCTTCGGATTGTGGATGGTGCCCGAAACATCGAACTGCGGATCTTCTGTTACGACCCTCTGCTTGCCGGTGGCCACGTCGATTTCGAGCAGCCGCGCCGCGTTTACATCGAGACTGGTAGTCACCCAGAGCGACTTGTTATCGGGTGAAAAGCCGTCGATATTGCCGAAAGTTTCGTCTGGGCCCCACTTAATCAGTTCGCGCCAAGGCGACTTCCCGTCATTGCGCACACGCACAATGGTCCCGCCGTTTTCGGTCTGTGCCTGCGCGGCGCGAATCTGGAGCGCGTTATCAGCTTGCCAGCCCTGCACGTCGCCCGGGTTCTCGGTATCAAGGTCAATCTTTGCTGTGTTCAGATCGATGCGATGGACGTCGAACAGTTTTGGATCCCGCTTGTTCATCTGGACCAGCATGGTGTCGGGAAACTTCCATTCGTAGGACACAATGTCGACGCGAACTTTTTCGAATGGCGTCAGATCCTTGGTCTGCTTCGAAGCGATGTCGGTCTGGTAGAGACGCCAGTTTTCATCGCCGCCAACGTCTTGAACGTACAGTATGTGTTTGTTGTCATACTGCCAGAGGAAATTGCGGATGCCGCGGTGTTTGTCGTCAGTAACAGCGCGATCATCCGTCTTCCCCAATGTGCGGATCCAGACATTCAGAACGCCATTGACGGGCGCCAGATATCCCAGTTGGGTGCCGTCCGGGGAAATCTGCGGGTCGGCACGCTCCGGATTTCCGAATAGCACTTCGCGAGGAATCAGCGGGGTTGTAAATTTTTCCTGGGCAGGCAGCGAGACGACAGAAACCGTGAGCAGCGCGGCAAATACAAGGCTGTTTCTAAACAAGCGCATAAAGCCTCCCGCCCCGAAATCATAGCCGCGTGACGTCGAGACCGCAAACCTACCAGAAGGTGAGCAACTTTTGAAACGATCGACGAGCCACACTGGAGCGGTTCGATGACTTGGTTCGGGCCTAGGCGAGAACCTCATCAGATCTTGAGGAAAATCTTCTTCCTCCAAAATATCCATAACAAACACCAGGCCCCCGGCCGGTTAAGCTCTGGCTGAGTCCCAAGAGTGTACATTGAAGCCATTTAAATCCAGATTGTCACTGTCGCTGGATCCCATTCGGGCTTACAATGTGCGGCATCGTGTATTGAATCGTTTCTGGCGGAGGTCTGGCATGCGTGCTTCTATCCATATTCGCGTCACAACTCTGGCTCTCCTGATCTTTGTGTCCACATTCAGCTGGGCGAGCATTACGGGGAGCGTTTCGGGAGTGGTCACCGATTCCAGCGGAGCCGTGATCGCCAACGCCCAAGTGGTCGCGATCGACACGCAGACCGGTGTCCGAATGAGCGTAACTACCGACTCTAAAGGTTTCTACAGTTTTCCGTCGTTGCCGGTGGGCACCTACGACATCGAAATCAGCCAGGTGGGATTCAAGACTTTCCGTCAGACCGGGTTAGTAATCGATGCCAACTCGGCCCTTCGGGCCGACGCCACCCTCACCGTCGGCACGGCGAACGAGAAGATTGAGGTCTCTACCGATTCGGTTCACGTCGAAACGGAAAGCACGCAAATGGGCGAGGTCATCTCCGGGAAAACGATCACGGCGATGCCGTTAAACGGCCGAGCCTTTACCGACCTGCTGGCGTTACAACCGGGAGTGTCACCCTACACGTCTGCCCAGACCACAGGTACAGGCATGGCTGGCGTGAACGATCGGCCCGTGGATGGCGGGCTCAATTCCGGTAGTCAGTCCGTAAACGGCCAACGGGAGGCTGCCAATGGCTTCATGGTGAACGGCTCGAACGTCGAGGAAGGGAAGACGAACGGAGCGGCGATCATTCCCAACCTCGACTCGATTGCCGAATTCCGCATCATCACCAATAACTTCGACGCCGAATATGGAAACTACAGTGGCGGTCAGATCAATGTGGTTACGAAATCGGGATCGAACAACTTCCACGGCAGCGGGTTCGAATTTCTGCGCAACACCTCGCTGGATGCCAAGAATTATTTCTCCAACCCCGGCGACCCCACTCCGGTATTCCGCCAGAATCAGTTCGGTGGGACTTTTGGAGGCCCGCTCATCAAGAACAAAACCTTTTTCTTCATCGACTATCAAGGCACCCGGCAGACGCAGGCGCCCACCCAAACTGCGACACTGCCCTCAATCGCGAATTTTGGAGGAGATTTCACAGATTCAGTGGGATCATTTGCGGATTCCAACGGAAATCCTTTCGGCGTCAACGGTCAGGGCTTTGCCGACATTCTGAATACCCGGATGGGGCTGCCCTCCGGAACGATTACGGACGGCGAGCCTTACTATTTTCCTGGTTGCGCTGATCAAACGCAGTGCGTTTTCCCTAACGCGTCGATTCCTCAAAACGCATGGTCCCCGGTCGCAACCAAGATGATAAGCCTGGGACTCTTTCCCCAAACGAGTTCGCCTGACAACTTGTTTGTAACTTCGGCATACGCCCAAAAATTACGAGACGATAAGGGCGGCATCCGCATTGACCAGAACACTCGTTTCGGAACGCTCTTTGGCTACTACTTTGCCGACGATTACCTGCTGAACTCTCCGTTTCCTAATGGTGGGGCTAACGTGCCGGCGGCGAATTTTGCCTACAACGCAGTAACGGCGGGTCGCGCGCAAATGATCAATCTGGGTAATACCAGGAACTTCGGCGCGTTCTCGGTCAACGAACTTCGTTTCAGCTACGTGCGGAATGCGCTGGTGCTGGCCACACCGACTGGTGGTGTCGGTTCGAACTTTAGCCTCAGTAACATGGGCTTCGTGACGCCATGGGGCGCCGCGGGCGGCATCAGTCCCATCGAGCCCAAGCTCGAAGGTGTACCGTACATGGTTTTCAACTCTTTCCAGATCGGGGTTCCCCAGGTCAGCACACGGCAGTACAACAATTCCTTCCAGGTGCTCGACAATTTCTCCAAGGTGATGGGGACGCACTCGATTCGTTTTGGCGGCTCTTTTCACTACGATCAGATTAATGAACGAAATCTGGCCGCGGAAAATGGTCAATACAATTTCTCCGGCGCCGAAACCGGCATTGACTTCGCGGACTTTCTCATCGGGGCTCCCGATAGTCTGACCCAGGCCAGCCCGCAACTGCTCGATTCCCGCAGCAAGTATTACTCCCTCTACGCCCAGGACAGTTGGCGCGTCACCTCAAACTTGGTTTTCAACTACGGTCTGCGCTGGGAAGCTAGCATGCCCTGGTACGACACGCAAAACAAAACCGAGACCATTATCCCCGGCAAACAGTCGGTGAAATTCCCCGGAGCTCCATTGGGTTACGTGGTTGCAGGCGATCCAGGCGTGCCTCGAACTCTTGGACCCACACAGTGGCATAACTTCTCGCCTCGTCTCGGATTGGCGTATTCTCCGAACCCGTCGTCGGGACTCTTTGGCAAACTGTTCGGCGGACCGGGTCGTACGAGCATCCGAGTGGGTGCTGGTCTCTACTACACCTCTGTCGAAGATCTCTCGCAGTTCCTCGAAGTCGGCGACCCGCCATACGGTTTGTACTATGGCAGCGCAGCCCCGCCACTCATGGAAGCGCCATTCCTCACTCGCTCGACAAATCAGAACGTTGGCCAGCGATTCCCATTCCCATTCCCACCGCTCAATGTTTCGCCGTCAAATCCGGACACCACATTCCCTTGGGCGCAGGTCGAGCCGCTTTCCTATGATTTCTCCTTCGATCACCGAAACAAGCTGCCATATTCGGAGCACTACGAGTTTTCCATCCAACGGCAGGTCGGTTCGAACACGGTCATCACTGCCGCCTATGTTGGCAATCAAGGACATCGGCTTGTGACCTCGGTTGAGGCCAACCCCGCCAATCCGGCGGCCTGTCTGGCTGTGATGAACAGCACTGCTCCTGGCGACCCGACCTGCGGACCATTCAGTGAAACGCCTCCTTTTACTGTGGTCGTGCAAAACGGGCAGTCGATTGGCGTCAGCACGCCATGGCAGACCTCGTCTGGGCCCGTTGCTTCCGTCCGGCCGCTGGGCCCGCTCTTCGATACCAACCCCTTTGTCTCAACCGTCGCCAATTCGCGATACAACTCGCTGCAACTGAGCGCCAGTCATCAGAGCGGTTCCCTCAGCCTGCTGGCCGGATACACCTACAGCAAGTGCATGGACAACGCGTCTGGCCTGCAGGACTCGACCAATCCTTTTGACCCGCGCTTGAGCATGGCGCTCTGTAATTTCGACGTGATGCACAACTTTGTCTTTAGCTACAACTGGCTCCTGCCATTCGACAAGCTGGTCGGACCGGGATGGGCGAGAAAAGTGGCGTCTGGTTGGAGCCTCTCGGGTGTCACCAACTTTGCCACTGGGCTGCCCATCACCTTAACCGAGAACGATGACAATTCCCTGATCGGGGCGAATGCCGTTCCGCTGGATGTGCCCAACTACACTCCCGGTGCCCATCTGTTTATCGATCGGAATCCACGGCATCGCTTGCCCTACTTCAACAATGCCATCGATGGGACTGGAGTATTTACTCCCGAACAGGTTGGCTTTCTGGGGAACTCCAGGCGGCGTTTCTTCCATGGTCCGGGGCTGAACAACTTCAACCTGGCGCTGGGGAAATCCACCAAGATCACAGAATCCAAGGAACTTCTACTGCGCTTTGAGGCTTTCAACCTGTTCAACCACGCGCAGTTTATCAATCCAACCGGCGAGATTAACGCCAATGATTTCGGTATGGTCAACAACGCGCGCGATCCGCGCATCATGCAGATTGGAGCCAAATTCCTTTTCTAGGTTTTGGAACTCCGTGGTCTATGCGGTGGCGAGGTTTTCGATTTCGTCACCGCTTTCATTTTCTGATGCCTGCTCGAAAGTTCCGCGACTGGATGTTGGGAGGAAAACCGCTGTGCGCCCACACATTGCAACATTCTATCTATTCTTCTGGCTGTACCTTCCCGTTGCCTTAGCCCAGGGTGGCGAGTCGAAGGTTCTGACCAATCACCTTGGTTACGAAGCCACTGGCCCGAAACATGCCGTCATTCTCGGCACAGTCGGCGATGAATTCTCCTCATGCGCGCTCAAAACCTACGCAGGAGATCAAGCTGTCCTTACAGTTGCGCCGAAAGCCGCAGGGCCAGTGCAGAAATGGAGAGACTGGCATTTCTGGACGCTCGACTTCGACTCCGTCACGTCAGAAGGCGAGTACTATTTCGATTGTGCCGGAAAGAACGGGACTGTCCGCTCCTTTCCGTTTCGAGTCCAGAGCCTTATTTTGGAGCGCAATACGTTGTCCGATGCCATCTATTACTTTAAGGAAGAACGCAGCTCCGGGCGCATGGATCAAGCCGACCGCCATCTTTCCTTCGATGGCCGTAAAGAAGGCACCCTGGACGCGCACGGCGGTTGGTGGGATGCCACTGGAGACTATGGCAAGCACCTGTCGCACCTTTCGTTCTCGACGTATTTCAATCCGCAACAAATCCCGTTCACCGTCTACTCGCTCTTCAAGAGTTATGAACAACTGAATCAACGCAATATTCCCGAGACCTCTCGCTACAAAGACCGGTTGCTCGACGAGGCGATGTTTGGCGCGGATTATCTGGTCCGGGTGAAGAATCCGGCGGGATCTTTTTATCGCTCCATCACGAACGGCGGAGTCGACCAGCGCCCCGAGCAACGGAAGGTAGCCGGAGAGATGAAGCAGTTCGGCATCTTTCAGTCGGCCGATAAGCCTCCTGCCGATATGATCCAACAAGCCGACAACGATCGCGAGTACGAAGTGAGTTATCGTTCCGGCGGCGGCGTTGCTATTGCCGCACTGGCGATTGCCAGCACATTCCCGTTTTCTGGCGAATACCACAGCCCCGACTACCTCAAGGCCGCTGAAGACGGTTTCCGCTACCTCGAAGCCAACAATCTGCGCATGACCAATGATGGCAAGGAGAACATTGTCGATGACTACTGCGCATTGACAGCGGCGACGGAGCTTTATAAAGCCACGAAGAAAGACCTCTACAAACAGGCGGCGGATCGGCGCGCCAGAAGCTTGTTGTCCCGCCTGATTTCGAGTGGGCCTTACCACGATTATTGGCGCGCCGACAGCGGTGATCGGCCGTTCTTTCACGCATCCGATGCAGGATTTCCCGTGGTCAGCCTGCTTTACTATTCCGGGATTGCCGACTCGAAGACGAAGGCTGAGATTCTTGCGGCGGTCAAGAAATCATTGAGCTCCCAGTTGGCACTGACCACAGAGGTCGCCAACCCATTTGGCTACGCTCGGCAACTTGTGCAGGATAAGACCGGGAAGCGGCACACGAGTTTCTTCTTTCCGCACAACAGCGATGCGGCCCCCTGGTGGCAGGGTGAGAACGCGCGGTTGGCATCGCTGGCCGCCGCAGCGCACCTGTCGGCAAAGCAATTTCCCGACGACCCCGATTTCCAAAATAAGCTGCACGCCTTCGCGGCGAATCAGCTGAACTGGATTCTCGGCCTGAATCCGTTCGATTCTTCCATGATGAATGGGATCGGACGAAACAATCCGCAATACATGTTCTTCGACTCGTGGGAGTTCACGAATGCGCCTGGCGGCATCTCGAACGGGATTACCAGCGGCTTTCGCGACGAAGACGATATCGACTACAACCTCACGTACAAGCAGACGGGCGCGGACAACGACTGGCGATGGCAGGAGCAGTGGCTACCGCACGCGTCCTGGTATCTGCTCGCCGTCTCGGCCGGAGACGCCAAGAAGCCATGAGTCGATTGACCTAAGGCTGAGGCTGATGCAACGTTTTGGCGCGGTCGATGACCCATTGCGGAAACACCGGCGCTCCCTGCGGAGGCTTTCCCATCGCGATCGCCCAGTGATCCAGCCAGCCCGTTCCTTCCTCGCCGACGTACGTGTCCGGGAAGCTGTATGCTTGGTCTCCCAGAGCTTCTTCTAACGAAACGAAACGGTAGCCGCGTCTCCGCAGCACATCGAGCAACTCGCCAATGTGGTCGGCTTCCAGTTGATTGCCATGGAGCAGCAGGATCTGTCTCGGTTCATAGCCCATGATTTGCTTGGAAAGCTGTTCCGAGTAGGCGAACACGGAGTCGCTGTAGGAAAGATAGCTTTTCACGAGATCATCCTGAAGCTTCGCATCCCCACGCTTTTTGGCATCGTCGTAGACTGGCGCGTACATCCAGTCCCACGCATCCAAAGTCACGGGCGCAATGCGGTACCCGCGCTGTACCAAAAATTGTTCCGCCTGCCGCCGGGTTTCGAGGTCACGGCCAACATCCAGGAATGGATGCCGGAAGTAGCGCAGCTTCATCTGGTGCTCGGCGAGCAGCAGGCGAATGACGTTCTCACCCTGCACCACATCGTCTTCCCATGTCTGCAACGGCACCTGGTTGAGGGAAAGATGGCTATAAGTGTGATTGCCAAGTTCAAACCCGTAGTCCAGCCACATCCGGAGAGCTGCCATGCGTTGGTCAACCTCGCCAAAGTTATAGAGCTTCTTCTCGTTGACGAATCCGACCGCCGGCACCTTCTGGTCGCGCAGGGTTGTGAGCAGCTTCGTCGTCATGTCCGTAATTTCGGCGGCGGACATCATTTTAGAGGCGCCCGCCGGCAGGTCGTCGATCGTGATGGCCACCTGGCGGTCTGGTTTTTCAGCGGCCTGCAAGGGTTTGAGATCCGAAACAAAACATAAACTGAAAAATAGCAATAAAACCGTCCCGGCTACCCTCATCAATCTTTCTCCTGTAAAGACGGCTAGTTCCCGCAAGCGCTGAATCGCGATCTCGAAACGGGTGCTACTTCGTTAAGCCTTCTACACGGCCGCGCAGCACGGTGATCGATGCCTTTGGCAACGTGAATATCGTAGAAGCGTTCGCATTCACATGAGAGCCGATGGGCGGACCATCCGGATCTGCGTGGCTGTTCGGTCCATCGTTCTTCCACTCATACTGCTCACTTCCGAACGAGGTCACGGCAACTGGTCCGGAGAAAAAGCCTCTTCGTTTGTCGGAATCTTCAAAAGCCACGCGGATGGCATGCGGATTCGACTCGTCGCGGTTGACCAACATCAGGGCCCAGTTTCCATCCGGACGCCGGACGGCATAACTCGTCACCAGCGCGTTGCCGCCGTTGTTTTGGATGTTCACCGACGCGGGGAACATCTGGTGCATGCCGGAATGATGCTGCGCCCACTCGAAGTTGATCAGGTGCGCTGCATAGTACAGGGAAGTGTATCCGGTAATGTTGTAGTCCTTGTCCGCGACGAAGTTCGACCAACTCGCCCATCCCAGACAACTGTCCTGTACCGGTTGAGGCTGAATCGGGGAATGGTAGAAAGCGGAGCCGCCTCCTTCGAAGAACGAACCCACGTTATCCGCCAGCCAGAGTGCAGCGAAAATCGTACTCATGGGCCCGGTCAGATTTGCGGCCAGATGACTCTCCGTGACCATGAGGGGAACGTTTTCCGGGACGCCGTCGTCTCGCCACACGTGAAGGATGTGCTTCATCAATTCCGGTTCTTCATATAGATTCTTCCACGTGATGCTGCAGGGATGCTCGAATGGGTAGTGCTCGAAGGAAACAAAGGCCAGATCCGAGAGATGTCCATGCGCTTTCAGGTAGGCGACGAAGCGGCCCATCCACGACGTGCGGCCGCGCGCGTCCGGCCAGACGTGAATGTCTTCGTTCACGCCCTCGAAGATCGGACCTCCCAGCTTCAGCTTGGGATCCACCTTGTGGATTGCCGTCGCCCATTGGATGTACAACGCGCCATAGTCTTCGGGCATGGCGTGCTTGCCATCGGGTTCTTCGCCCATCTCGATGTACGAGATTGGATATTCCCGCTTCTCGATGTAAGCGATCTGCGCAGCGGCGTCCTCGGGCGTGCCGTACAGCATCGTGACCGGAATCATCGCCGGAAGATTGTTGGTCAGCCCGCTGGTAAAGAAGAGATCGAACCCGCTGTGCTGATACTTACCGGTTGCATTGACGTCGGCCGAGGAATGCCAGGGATCGATGGACGAAGAGGCGAATGTGGGCGCGTTCTCGGCGGTCGCATCTTTGACAGCGTCGGTGAAAGCGCCGTCCGCACCGACTATGCCCGCCTGCATTTCCTGAATGGCGTAGCCGACGCAGTTGCGGATGTCACCTGAACCGTGAAGATCGCAGGTATTCGACGATTCTGTCATCAAGACCCGCACGAACTGACTCATCACAGGGTTAGGTGCAAGGCGAAGCGTTACGGTCCCCCCGGCAGAGTTCTTGACCGCTCCGGAAGGGAAGAGCTTCCATTCACCATCGGGTCCGTGATCGAAATCCAGAGCATCTTTGCCGATCCAGTATTCGACCTGATAGACCTTCGCAAAAGGGCTGGCCCATGCAATGCGGATCGCGTTCATGGATTTCGGAGAACGTAGGTCCATCACCACCCATTGCGGATGCAGGGCATCGCTTTCGCCTGTGAATTTACTCGTGAGATATGGATTGCTCTTCCAGTACGTCAGATTCGGGCCCTGCACGGGTCGGTCTCCGCTCGTCGAGAACCCGCGATGCGGAAGCGCGTAGGCTAGGATGTAGCGGAGCGGCTCCTTCACCTCGCTGCTTCCGGTGAAGTATCCGCTCTGGTGGACGGGATCGCTCCAGCTTCCATTCTCGGTCCAGTGCCAGGCCGCCATGCGGAGCTCGGTGTTATTGCGGTAAGTGATCGGACCCCATCCCGCCGACAGCGCTTCTTGAATAATATGTGGGGTGTACACCTTGTCGATGCCGTCGCGGGACAGGACGTCAATCGAACTGCCCAAGGATCGATCGGGGTCGAATGAATTGAGTAAGTGTCTCGGGTTGACGTCGACGGATACAACCGCAACTTTAGATTCGGCAGCTTTGGAACCGACTTGGCAGAATGAAGATTGATTGCTGGCTCCGGTAAGGCAAACGAACACCGCGAGGCTGCCGGCGAGTTGGGCGAGATTCCCGGAACTTCTCTTCAGCATGTGTTTATAATTCAATGATAAAACGATTCAATACTGGATAAGCAGGTAAGTCAACAGGGAGTCAACCAGCATGCGGTGGCATTTCTTGTCCGTGGTCGTGGTTGCTTTACTTCTTTTCGCTCCGTTTGCTGTCTGCGATGAAGGCGGACCGCCCTCTCTTGCGATCGGATCTTCGGCTCCCGATTTCTGCCTCCCTGGAATTGACGGCCACAGTCATTGTTTGAAGGATTTCGCCTCGAGCAAGGTGCTTGTGATCGCGTTTACGTGTAACCACTGTCCCACGGCGCAACTCTATGAAAGTCGCATCAAGCAGTTGGCTGCGGATTATCGGGAGCGGGGCGTAGCTCTGGTCGCGATCGAACCCAACAATCCGAACGCCGTACGGCTCGATGAGATGGGTTACACCGACGTCGGGGATTCTTTTGAGGAAATGAAAACCCGTGCGGCCTACCGCCAGTTCAATTTTGCGTATCTCTATGATGGTGAGACGCAGAAAATTTCACGTGCCTACGGCCCCACCGCAACTCCGCATCTTTTTATTTTCGATAGCGAGAGGAGGCTTCGTTACGAGGGGCGCGTTGATAACAATCCGCGCGAGCCGCTGGTCACGGTCAAGGACGCGCGCAACGCGGTCGATGCTCTTCTTGCAAACAAGCCGGTGCCGGTCGCCAAGACTCCTTCGGTCGGGTGTTCCACGAAATGGATGTACAAGCAGGAAGGACGCAAGCAGGAACTCGCGGAAATCGAAAGCCAGCCCGTAAAAATTCAGCCGGCCAGCGCCGAAGAACTCAAATTGCTGCGTCAGAATCAGACTGGAAAACTTGTGCTGGTCAATTTCTGGGCAACCTGGTGCGGTCCCTGCTTTAAAGAACTGCCCGATCTGGAAACTACCTACCGCATGTACGGTCACCGCGCATTCGACCTGGTGACCGTCAGCATTAACTATCCGGACGAGCAACCTGGCGTTCTTTCCGCTCTCCGCAAACAACACGCGACCAGCCGCAACCTTCTGCTGGGCTCGACTGACATCTACGCACTCATGTCCGCTTTTGATTCCGAATGGAATGCGGCCGTTCCATATACCATGCTGATTCGGCCCGGCGGGGAAGTAGTCTACCGGCGGCAGGGAGAAATCGATCCGCTCGAACTGCGGCGCCTGATTATTGCCAACCTCGCGGACGATGACTACATTGGCCATCAGGCTTACTGGAGAACCGCAGCCGAGAATCCGTCCGAGAGGTAAGATCGGCGAGACGATGTTTTGTGAAAGCAGGTTGCTGCACATGAAAACCACTCGACGTAGTTTCCTGGGTGCGCTCACAGCCGGCGCGGTCTGCTCAGCATTCGCGTGGGAACCACCGGCGCAGCAACTCCCGATAGCCTTCTCGACATTGGGTTGTCCTGCATGGGACTTAGCCAAAATCCTTGACTTTGCAGTAGCAAACGGATTTGCAGCGATTGAACTGCGCGGATTGCAAGGCAATCTCGATCTTCCCTCCCATCCCGCGTTCACGCCCGACCACCTCGAGCAAACGAAGCAAGCGATTTCCGCGCACAAGCTGCGCATCGCCTGTGTGAGCAGCTCCTCAGAGATGGGCGAATCGGATCTGGAGAAGCGAGCGAAAGGGTTTGCCGATGGCCGTCGGTTCATTGATCTTGCTCAGACGCTGCAAGCACCCTACGTCCGCGTGTTCGGAAAAAGTTCGGACTCCGAACATCCCATGACGCCGAGCGCAGATCTCAAGAAGTTAGTGATCGCGGGACTGCATGAGTTGGGCACTTACGCAAGCTCGCGGAACGTCACGGTCCTGCTCGAATCGCACGATGACTTCACCTCCGCCAGTGTGCTGAAAGAAGTGCTGGAGCGTGCGGATTCCCCGCATGTCGGTCTGCTCTGGGATGCATTCCATACCTTCGCGACGTCGAACGAGAGCCCCGAAGTCACCGTGAATGCGCTCAAGCCATGGATCCGCCATACTCACTTGAAGGACGCCGTTGGCGGCGGTCCTAACCGCAAGTACGTTCTGACCGGCCGCGGTAACATTCCGGTTCGGAGGCAGATCGAAGTGCTTCAGCAGGCCGGTTACAAGGGTTACTACTGTTTCGAATGGGAAAAAGTGTGGCACCCGGAGCTAGACGATCCGGAGATCGCGATCGCGGATTATGCGCGCTTCATGCGGCAATACTTCGCAGAGTTGAAGTCCTAGTCATCGGGAAGGTTGGGGGATGTGGGAACAATCTGAATTGCCGATACTCTCGAATGCTCGAGCCTCTGAACAAAGGGTCACGCGCCGGGAAATGTTTCAGAGAATTCTCGCCGGCCTGGGTACAGTGCTCGCCGGTCCGGTTGCGGCGCGAGCCCATCCGATGTACCGGCATTTAGTGGAAGCCACGAACCTGGAGGGCGCGGGCGAAAGGGTCGCCAACTCGGATTGGTCGCCGCGGGTCCTCGATGCGCGTCAGAATGGGACTCTCATCGCGCTGGCAGAGGGCATTGTGCCCGGTTCGTCCAAAGCACAAGTCAACCGGATCATCGACCTCCTGCTCACGGTGGAAACCGCCGAGAATCGTCAAAAGTTGGCCGCTGCTCTAGCCGCTCTCGACGCCGATTCGAATAAGCGGTTCTCGCAGCCGATCACGCGCCTTACGCCGCCACAGATGAGCGTCTTACTGGAAGCGTGCTCCACCGCCAATCCCGGTCAGCCCGCCCATGATGAAAAGTCCCCTGGCTCCGTGACGGAAGCTCAGAAAACGTCCTCCGCTTCTCCAACTCTTCGCGACCATTTTGAAAATCTCAAAGGCTGGATTGTCGCCACCTACTACTCATCGGAAGAAGGCATGAGGGAACTCGGGTGGACCGATGAATTTTATTTCGAGAGTCCCTCCGAATGCTCACACCCGGAAGGACACAACTAACAAGCGAGTGCAGAGGGGCTGAAAGAGAGTTTCAAAGCAGAATGATCGATATGGGCAAGCAATCGTTCGATGTAGTGGTGGTGGGTTCCGGAGCGTCCGGTGGCTGGGCCTGCAAAAGATTGGCGGAAGCCGGCCTGAAGGTCGCTCTGCTGGAGGCCGGGCGCCCGCAGTCTTTCGAAAACTTTACGGAGCACAAGCCGGTATTCGATCTGA